>Ga0214542_1002719_pt1 | contig 36386 bp, 10 predicted proteins | sample CNSS1metaG_FD_160096 | JGI IMG/M metagenome (GOLD analysis project Ga0214542, IMG submission 160096) | Root nodule microbial communities from cowpea collected in UCLA plant growth center, Los Angeles, California, USA - CNSS1 | ecosystem: Host-associated > Plants > Roots > Nodule | place: USA...
GAGATAAAATTTAATTTTAACAATATTTATTTTAGGCTTAATTATGTTTTGAGTTCATGATAAATTTGGAAACCCGACGACACGGACGGGTCCGACGACCTGGACGGGCATGACGACCTAGACGGGATAACGACCTAGACGGGCTGACGACCTGGACGGGTCCGACGACCTGGACAGGCTCGACGACCTAGACGGGACGACGACCTAGACGGGCCGACGACCTGGACGGGTCCGATGACTCGGACGGGCCTTCCAAACCGTTAGGCCGTCCGGGTCGTCGGGCCCATCCAGGTCGTCGGACCCGTCCAGGTTGTCGGGCCCGACCGGGTCGTCGGGCCAGTCCAGGTCATCGGGCCCGACGGTTTAGAAGGGCCCGTTCGGGTCGTTGGGCCAATCCTTGTCGTAGGGCCTGTCCGGGTCGTCAAGCTCATCCGGGTCGTCGGGCTCGTCTGGATCTTAGGGCATGTTCAAGTCGTTGGACCTGTCTGGATTGTCAGGCCCGTCAGATCATTGGTCTTATCCGAATAGTTTGCCCCGTTCGAGTCATCCGGCCCGTTTTGGTGGTAAGGCCCATTCGGGTCGTCGGACCCATCCGGGTCTTTGGGCCCGTCTGCGTCGTCGGGCCCGCCTGGGTCGACGAACCCGTTTAGGTCGTCGGGCCTGTCTGGATCATCGAGCCCATTCGGGTCGTCGGACTCGTCTGGGTCATCGGGCCCGTCTGGGTCGTCGGACCCATCTAGATCGTCGAGCCTATCGGGTTTTCGGGCCTGTCTTGGTCGTCGGGATCGTCTGGGTCGTCGGACCCGTTTGGATCGTCGAGTCCATTCGGGTCCTTGGATCTGTCTGGATCGTCAACCTCGTTTGTGTCATCGGGCCTACTAGAGAGTCTAGAATATGAGGTTGACTGAGAAGAATTTCAAATTCCACTTATTATGAGAGTATTTGAATTTCTACTAATTTAGCTAATTGAAATCCCTCCAAAAAATGCTTGCATTTGAAATACTTTTTAATTTCTGTATCCAAACAAAGCATTTCATTACAAAGAAATCTAAATTCTTCAAAAAAATGAATTGTCTCATTAAATTACTCTATCCAAACACACTCTTAGCTTTGTTCTAAAACACATTAAATAGTAAAATATAAAGTTAAATATAATAAATAATAAAAAACTCATTAAGATTTTTTTTTTTATTTTCTCTCCATTTGCCTCTTGATGTACTATCCTTTTTTTCATCTTCCGATGTAAACATATTCTTTCTTTGTTTATAAAGAAAAAAAAGTTGAAAATAAACTTATTATTTTTATTTGATTTTGAAAAAAAAAACTCTTTCTTGTACCACTTGATTCTAAAATATTATATTTGTATTTTTTTTATATCATGAGTTTTGTATAATAATCTTTTTATGAACATAAAAGAAAAAGTTAGCTATTATGTATTTTTTCAGAGTCTCATTTTAATTATGTATCTTAATATTTAATTAGATTTTGATAATTATTTTTTTAGTCATAGATTTTTTTTAATTAAGTATATTTATGAAGAATAAAATAATAGATTATTTTTTAGAAGTATAAAAAAAAAGCTAAGTGTGAAGATAAAAACATCACAAATTCAATTTTTTCACATACTATGAAACACGATGCTAATGATCTAATTATTTAATTTTGTTTTATTAGTGACAATAATTAACTATTTTTAAGTGTATTATTTTGATTATCCCAAAACTATTGGTCAAGATCTATCATTATTTATCAAGACCTGAAGTGTAACACCTCATTTAATTAATAACGCTAATTAAAGAAAATGTCACACAAGATAATATCGGAAACAAAGGTCTGGAGTATAGGCACTACTCCTAACATTTAACCAAGAGAAATCTGAATAGAAATTTAGGCACACCAAGATGCCAATGACCAAAGTGGAGTAAGAGTCTACATTATTCAAAATAATTGCCCAAGGGGGCAGACAAGTACATGGGCTACAACCCTAAAAGAAACTTGGACGGTAGAATCCAACCCAAAGCTAAGCAGCGGAGTCTCTATTATCCTGTTGACCACGAGAAGTTCTCGCATGTGCTCACATCAATAAATTGATGATCATCGCAAAAAGAGAACACACACACAGAACATACAACAAGCAAAAAGGGTAAGCTATAGTAGAAAACGATTTTTATCATACCAATGCATACAACTTTCATAACCAAAGATACCAATGTCAACCAATCATGTTATGACATGCAATCAATAACTAAAACTCAAGACACGACTCATCTGGATACATATAATTAGTCGGATTCAGCGGATGCTTGCACTTGTGGTGGATTTCCCTACTCTACCGAGTTGCTCTCCCTCGAGCTAAGTGTTACAATGTCTCAACCCCCCACACAAGATTAGCCCTTAATGGGTTTCAGGCCTCCTGCTACTCTCACCACAAGAGTCAATACGCTCTATATGAGACTAACTAAGTCTTTAGAGTGTCAGGTTGCAACCTTACCTTGAATCCTTACTAAATTATATAGATGGGGCACCACCATGAACTCCCAGTAACAAGGGCCATGGAATTACGTCCCGACCAACTGAGGCACCACCATGAAGTCTCACCTAGAGGCTCATGGAATTACGTCCTAACCAAATGAGGCACCACCACGAAACTATCGTGGAATTATGTCCTAACCAACCCAATCATCATGCTTCCAACAATCAATATAGAATCATTTATCATGCCAAAACCATGCCACTTTGATAACCAACCATCCCATACAAGTCACATGCCAAGGTCTTATTAAACTTATCAATCACAAACCATAAACCATTCTACTCATACCCCATTCGTCTAATTCATGCTTTTAAAAGTTATTGAATCAATCCACAAGTTAAGTTACAGTAAGGAATTAAAATTCTGTAGCAATTCTCTCTTAAGCTAGACTTATCTCGCTTAAGCTAGACTAATCTCGCTTAAGCTAGAAATTCTCGCTTAAGCTAGACTAATCTCGCTTAAGCTAAAATCTCTCACTTAAGCTAAACTGACAGATTTTCACAGGTTTCAACATGTAAAAACACGAAATCCCAAACAACAAAAATTTAAGAAAAACACAAGCATGTTGTATAAAACGTTGGCATCATATTTCATGCTTTAAAAGGGTAAACAAATCAATCATGGGAGCATACAAGCATTCAAACAACTCTGTTGTCAATCTCGCTCAAGCTAAGGAGCTCTCGCTCAGGCGACAGGGCTCTCTCGCTCAAGCGAAAAGCTTTCTCTTAAGTGAGATTGAAAACAAAGAGTACTTTGAGTTCTTGCTCAAGCAAGAGGCCTTCACTCAGGCGAGCACTTGAAACCAAAGGGGGCGAGTTACTGCCATTCTCGCTTAGGCGAGAGCTTCCTGTTTGGGCAAGAAATAGCTCACTTAGGCGAGCATAGTAGATCTCACCTGCTCTCACGCATGCAAAGCCAAAAATCCATCTAGAAATAGTACACAGATTATTTTCACACCACCAAAAGCACATCAAATCATCAAGAGCACCCAACAGAACCAAAACAGACACATTATTTATAAAAGTATGAAAAATCCTAGCTTCCCTCACCTGGATAGATGCTAGTGGAAAGCACATGCACCTACGACAACGAACCCAATAGCTCCAGGAGCATACTCAAGAGGTGGAGCAGAGAATGAGGTTGAGCTGACTTGAATTTGAATGAGCTTCAAACCCTAGCAAAGCACTATTTGAGGGGAAAAGAGAAGAGGAGTAAGGTGGCTTATTTTGCAAAGTGGGCAGAACATGAGAGGGTTAGGCTAGTTTGGGGGTTTTGGGATGTCCTATGGGCCAGCCTTAGGCCCAACTGACTAAGAGAGACCCTTAAATTTTAGGACAAAATTAGAGTGGGTTTTACATCAAGGATTATTGTAAATACTTGAAACAAATTAAAAAAAGATTATGAAAACTATAGAATATATAAATGATAGAAAAAGCAAAACAAGAGAATAAGTTAAAAAGAGAAAAGAGAATAAATAAATGAAAGAAAAAAAAAGATAAGAAAGAGAGATGTTGGAAAAAAAAATAGAACAAGAAGAATAGTTACATTGAAGATCATCTAGTGAAACGATTGGGAAAAGAAACTCTTAAAGAAAGTTGCAAAATTATGATCTCTTCATCTATTTCAAATTATGATTACAAACTTGTCTCCTTTTATTTTGTTGCATAGGAAAGAGTTATATGAACATTAATAGACTTGTCTCTCTTATTTGTGTTGCTTTAGGATGTCTTTGTCTTTGACATAGTTCAAATCTCAATTTTGATAGATTTTCTTTATTATTTTAGCTTAAATTCTTTTACTGCTTATGTTTGTACGTTCTAAAGTGAAAAATTCAAGGTTGATTTTTCTTTAAGAAGCTCGGACCTCAATTGTTTTTAGTTATTGTAATTAGAGATTATTTTAGAAATTGATTAATTCTTAAGAGACTTGTTGAATTAAGCTTATTAATGACGGGTTCATTAGTAAAAATAGTATATAAAACATTTTTTTTGTATACTCTTGTATTTAGGATTGTTCATTTTGGAATTGAATAATTTTCATTTGAATTTTTTGAAAATTCTTAATTACAACTTTTAATTCTTATATTTGAATTTCTAATTTAAAGTGGTAAGTCGTTCTAAACTCAACATCAATTAATTAGATTGAAATATCTTTTAATTTTCTCAAAAATTGAAAATAATTTTGCACCATATTAGGATTTCATCACATTATTTTATATTATGTGTAAAATATCAAAATCATTTTATTAAAAATAAGGTTAAATTATTCTTTTGGTCCCTCTATTTGTCAAGTAATATCAGTTTGGTCCTCAAATTTTTCGTTGTCTCAATTTGGTCCTCAATTTCTTAAAATTTATTCAATCCTTGCCCTTAATTTTGACCAGACAGTGTTAAGGTCAACCTCATGTGTCAATTTTTGGTTTTTTTTTTTAATTTTTTTTTTAATTTTTAAAATTTTTTAAAATTGATTTAATTTTTTACACGTGTCACTTCACAGTTGTGCCACATGTCAAAATAGCTCAATTTGGTCCCTATATTTGTTTTTAGTTTCAATTTAGTCCCAATTTTTGTAAAAATGGAGCAATATTGTCCCTTCTTAAATTGACACTCAATTTAATTTTTTTTATAAATCTTATGATGATATTCTTAATAAAATTGACATTTTTATTAAATATTTGTAGAAATAGTTTTAAACAAGTTTTTTTTAGTTTTATTATTAAAAAAAGTTAAACCCCAAGCTTAATTTAAAAAGTTAACAATTTTGTCATCATATATAAAAGCATCAAGTGTATCATATTATACAAACTTAGTGAAGATTAAACATCAAATAACTTCACACATAAGTTTAGTAATTAAATTTCAAGTTCAAAATAAAACCAAAGTCTAATTTTTTGTATAGAATTTAAAGTTAATTTAAAATATTTAATAAAAATCGTTAAATTTAGTCACCATAAGATTTATAAAAAAGTAACAATTTAAGGAGGGACAATATTAATTCATTTTTACAAAAAATTGGATTACATTAAAACTAAAAACAAATATAGGGACCAAATTGAGTCATTTTGACACGTGGCACAACTCTGAAGTGACACGTGTAAAAAGTTTAAAAAATAGAGGGACCAAAAGTTCAAAAATTCAAAAAAAATCAAAAAAATTTAAAAATTTAAAAATTCAAAAAAATCCAGAAATTGACACGTGGCGTTGACTTTAACACTATCTGGTCAAACCAAACTGATATTACTTGTAAAATAGAGGGACCAAAAGAGTAATTTAACCTAAAAATAAAATAACATATGTGATTATAATTTTTATATTGTGTTTCTTGAATAATACAAATAAAAGTTTAAATTAAATTAAGAAGACTTACAAATCAAAATTCAATTATTAATTATAATTGAATAATTTAAAAAGTAAAAGTACTAATTTTCTCAATTTATCATATAAAATTATTAATGGATAAACTAAAGCTTAAAATAAGGATCTATACAATTAAATATATTTTTAAAATTATTTCCTTAAAAGTATCCTAAAAGTTCATAAGTCAATATTGGACAAACAAGATCAACACTAATTTTGGCAAGACAAACATATATACCAGATTAAACAGATTATTCATATATTTAGAAGACAAAAATCTTCTGTATGGGTTAAGATGTCTTAGGTCAACACTTGAGTCCACTCTTCAGTCTATTGTTTAAGTTTTTAGTCATTTTCACTACTCTTGTATAAATGTTCTCTTCCGGTGAGGGCATAGAAGCCTCAGCGACGAGGAAGCCTGCAAAACAACACTCTCACGCTCAAGTTAGTTACTACATCAAATAGTAGGAAGATTGCAATAAATGAGATTACTCACATACCTTGTGAACATGGCTATTTATACCACCTGGATGGACCCTGATTGTTGGGCCTAGATTATACAAGATTAGGTAGTCTTAGGATTTTCTTAATGTGCTTATTTTTAATCACTAAGTGATTTGTCCTTTTGCTTTGGTTACTTCATATTGTAGCAGTAGCACACGTGTCTATCCTTTTGGTCTAGGCCGAGACGTTCTTGACCCTCAAGTTGTAGGGACATACTTGGCTAATACATGTACATTAGCCCTTCTTGTCGAGATGTTCTTAGTTGAGAGTCTCAGTTATTGTTTCATATTGTTGCTAAGGAGGTTGAGGTACTTGCTTCGTGTTCTCGGAGTTGCCAGTAGTTTTACTTTAATGGACTTTGTGGTGTGTTGCCCCCGGGCTATATCGACACAGGGTACACAAATGAAATTGATCCGTTACTACATCTAAATAAAATAAATTATGTATCACAAAGAATTAGCATCAAATATAAGACTCCATTTCAGTATTTCATTCCCTTTGTTGTCCCATGACACGAAGAGGCTGAAAAAAAGCAACAAAAATATCACTGACAAGCCCCTAATTCGATAATAAGTGCTTAAAACTGAATAAACAATCCATTTAAAACAGGTTGGCATCCAAAGTGGCTTGGGGAGAGCACGAGGCAGAGCAAGTAGATGCTCCTCTTTGCCTTTACCTAAGTGTACTTAATTATTAATAATTTAACTAATCACTTACCTAAGTTTTGATTTCTTTAATGTAAAATTTTGTGTGCCTTCATATTCTAATACCCCCACGTTATGGAATCTTAGTCAAAGGCTTGAAACTTACGTCCTCAGGCTTGGCTACTTTTTTTCATGCCCCCTATGTGATGTTGCAGTGGAGAAATACAACTTTTTTACCATTTTGATCCATTTCATTAGCAAAATGCTTTGTGGCTTATGCAAACCCACTTTGGCTTATTTTATTTTCCTTTTGGGGCAAGGGATGCTGAACCATATTAAATTCCGATTGCCTTTCTTTCTCCTTATAGTATTTTGAGTTTTCTGTTGAGAAGTGACAGTGGAAAAGAGAAAGAGAACGTTGGACTGTGATCATGTGTAAAGGATCTTAGGATTCAAAGCCTCAACCTATTCTCGTGCAAAAAACTTCGTTGTTGCTCCCATATTCTTGCTGTCTCCTCCTAAACTGTCAGAATCATGTCGCATATTTAGTTGGTTTGCAAATCAATTTTGCAGCCTTTTCCAACTGATCTTCAAGTAATATCAACATAAATCTCCAAGCACCATTCTTTAAATTCAAAATTCACCCCCTTAAGCCAGCAACCAACCATCGCCAACGTGTCTCAGTATAAGTAAACTCAAGTTTCAAATTTCCAGATCTTTAATTTGAGTTTTTAATGTAAGTGATATTTACATCAGTTTGTCATAGTCATGGTAGTATTTCTAATCTTTAATCTCAAGAAAAAGTTGTTGCAAAAGGATAGTCATAGATAGTAAAATTTAAATGTAAATGTTATGTTCAAGTTATGATAATCTCACACTCTTAAGATTATTCAAGTAATCAATGATGGGGTCGAATTTTAACATTCTGTAACTGCAAGAGTAAAACCTAAAAATCAAATTGAGAAGGGCTAGAGAATTGGATTATCGTAGTAGTACACCCTCCTTTCCACCGGTCAAGAAAATAAAGTTTTCCTTGTTATGGAGTTAGGCTCATCAAATTCGGTTTCTTGTTTCTTGAGTTATCACCTAATACATGCATAATTTCAGGACTTTGTAGCATTGGATAGACATAATTTTACTTTAACTAAGGAAGTGCAAACTTTGATGGTGATAATAGTAGTAGCCCCTAACCCTAGTTTTACACATGCCGTTTTCATAAGAGTCCACTATGAAGGTAAATGAAAGCACTCTGTAATGGTTATTTCTGTTATGAATTGTTATGTAGGATTCAACTAAACCAACCCCCTATCCACCAGTCATTTCCCTGATTATGTGGATCCAACCAAAGATAGACAGAAGAAAACAAAAGAAGAAGCATTATAAAAAAATAAGAAGATAATGCTCATGTCCTCATGAACAAGAAGACAAACAATGTAGCATGCAGAAATTGAGGGGAGGTTGCAATACCTATTTTTGTAATGGGAGACCCATTGTGCTGGTGGGTAGTGCCTGCCTACACATAGGAATATAGAGTGAGACATGGCAATGCAAGAAAGAGAAGCTTGGCTCAATTTCTTGTTTTGTTTTATCAATTCCCCCTTATTGGGGTATGGATTCCAAAGTGGTGAGGTGGGGTCCATTGGTGTCTGTCTGGTGGGTTTGGAGGCACTGCACACTCTTTCATGCCCCATCGCTGCCTCTTTTCTAGACCAACGCGTGTTAGGACCACACCTGAGACCTCTTTAAGAACCCCTCCTAACACCATTTCTAAACCAACTCTCTCAAGTTACACAACTTCACACTTAAGCTTACAAGCTCAATAAGAGCAAAGAAAAAACCTGAAGAAATGAAGATGGATAGTTCTTCCATGGCAGGATCAAAGAGAAGGATATCATCAAACAGAGGACTTGGAGGAGCCCTCAGAGAGCAAAGGGCCAGGCTATACATTATAAGAAGATGTGTTGTCATGCTGCTTTGTTGGCATGACTAGTTTTTCAACACTTCCAACTTTCCATGGAAATGGAAGAATGCTTCTTTCTATGTTTCATTTCTTTTCTTCTTTTTCTCCTTCTTTTCCCTTTTTTCTTTCTTTCTCCTTCTGATTCATGGTGGAGTGTAAATAGAATCGGCGAGCTATCATGGGAGAGAGTATAACAAGTTTTGTACTGTGGGTTGCTAGTCTTCATGGCTGAGCTATATATGTATATCGGAATAGCATGGATTATAATCAAAGTTATGTCAACAAATCATGTGTTCAACTCTTTGTTCTTTGGATCGATTAACTTGTAACAGCCATTAACTTCATCTCTTCCAAATTCCTTCAACATTAGCATAACCATGAGAATCATGGATTAAAAGCATTCGTGAAAGATATATGTTTATCTGATCAAGTCACTCTGCATTTTAAGAATCTACAACAATACTACTACTATATATTGCCAATACACATGGTATTGATCACTAAGAGTTAACACAAAAAGGATAATTAGGAATCAAGTACCCCTAAAACATCTTTCGAGGCTGAATCTTTTAGACTTTTTCTGGTTTTAGCAAGAATTTCATAAAAAGAAAGTTTTGATTTGCTATTTTGTTATGGTTGCAACTTTCATAAAAAGGACTATCAAACACATATCTTCCAAAACCAGCATTAGTCTTTTAACATTGTTAGTTTTCTTAGATTACCTGACAAATTTGCAGAAAATGAAGTTTGGAACACCAATTCAGATTAGCCTATTTGAATATTCAATCAAAATAAATATAAAGGAAAAATAATTGTGTTTGAATTACCCTGGTGTTTTTCACTGCAGTCACCCACAACTGTTGTACACTTGATTTATATATATATATATATATATATATATATATATATATATATATATATATATGACAAACTTGTCCATAGTCCTAATCTAGTTGCTTAATTTCTTAGGTATGAATAGAGAAGAGTTTTGGCTCATGAATGATTGGGAGTAGAGGAAGTCTTTTAGTAAAAGTAGAGTTTTGTATCCTTTAACTTTTGATGCAAAAGCTATGAAGTAAAATGATCTCAGGTGATAAAATACGACTACTTAAATAAAAAGTGCATAATTTTAGAGATAAATGTGAAATATTGACACAATGATTTTATCTATTAATCATTTGAAGTGGGGGGATTTTGCTGATGACTGTGAAAACTGCTAGGCATTCATAGGGATTACACTTTCTTTTCTCCCTCTTCCTTAAGTGTCATATCCATAAAGTGCTTGCAGGTTAAACCAAAATGAAATAATAGAATGGTTCAGTGTGGGGTCACTCTTTTAGTAACTGCTCTAATCATTCAGCCCTTAAATTATTCTAAAAATAAAACTGTTCCCTGTAGTTTAATAAGATAAAAAAATATTCCATTTAGCTCTAATGGAATTGACTAAAAATACTATAGCTCAAAGGTTTCTTATATACTTTTCAAATTTAGTTACTCTTAGATTTCTCTAACTGCATAATGTTTATCTTTAAAAACTTCTCATTTTTTTTACTTCATCCATAAAGTTTTCAATTCATTTTAATCTTAATCATAAAACTTACAGGTATTAAAATGGATAAAATTGAACACTTTGGAACTAGAAGTATAGTTTCTAAGTGTAAGAAACTAAAAAATGAAAATAACAAATTAATTAATCTAACACTAACTTTAATGCAAAGTATTTAAAATAGGATCAAAGGGCAGTTATGAATTAAAAATATTCCTACACCAAACCCTTGTCATGATACCTATCATGAATGAAAAAATCCATAAAGTTGGTCAACTCATTTAAGGAGATTATATAAATTCGTTTTGTAGCAACCTAACAAGTTAACCAAATAAGCAATAATTAATAGTTAGATAGTGTTCTTAATTAAAAGAATATCACCCTGATATGTTTGAACATTTGTTTTCTTTAAGAGGAAAAAAATTTGATGGTTAGATACAGGGAAACATGAAATGTGCTCAACCAAGACAAGACCTTCATCTGGTATGCACTAGGAAGGTATAGAATAAGTGATGTTCAGATATTGTTGTCATGCAATCTTGTTAATAATACGAATGTGAATTGAGCATGATGTCTTGAACCTAACAACACATGTATCAAACCTTTATTTGAAGTGTGAGAATGGTTCAACATTTATGTGTTTTCGGTGTTATTACTCATTAAGAAATTTGGAAACAGCAGACACCACCAATTTTGTTCACGGAAGAAAGAAACAAAATGCAATGCTTTTGTGGTCAAATCTGTGATGTGGGCCTCTCTGAGTCACCTGGTTCCACCCCCACTTTCACGTGTGCATTGTTGTACACCATACTGCCTCCTCATGCGAGAGGATCATAACCACTAAAAAAAATCTAATGATTTGTATAATGCACATAAGGTCAAGGATTGAGCTGTCTTCAATTTTTTTTTTCAGGTCACATGAATTTAGTGCAAACTATAGATCAATTTATTGAAAATTATTTTTTTTCATGAATCTCTTTCAATTAAGAATCTTTTTCAACTGCATTTTGTTTTCATCTATTTAACTTTAAGTTTTTTAAAACATATCTTAGTTGAGTTTTAATAAAAAAGAAATTTATTAATTATAACTAGATGCATTGGTCCAAAATTCTCTCAACTCTTTAATTATGTATTTTTTTTACTTACAAATTTAATTATTTAGGAATCTTTCTAATTTGTAAAATTTAGGGTAGGTTTCTGTTTGGTATTCTAAATTTAGAAGACCATTCTTACAATGATTTATAAAACTTTATGTTTATCTATCCATTATTATGATAAGGAGGGATGGTAATAAGCATAGCCTTTGGGGGGTTTGACTATCTCTATATTCCCACTTCCATTTCTATTGGTGTTTTACTGTTTTAAATATTAATTAAATGATCTTTTAACAAAAACATTATAGGAAAGGAAACATTTATCTTTATAAGAAAAAATACTTGAAATTTACAATTAAAAATATTTAAAGATAAAAGAATACTTAAAATTAAAAATTAAAAAATTAAAAAAATAAACAATAAATAAATTTTTTATAAGAGTAAAAATAATTTAATGTATATTATCAAAACTATTTAATTTAATAAAATTGTTCGGTTTCCTATAATATTATACATCATTCGAATGAAATCACAAAAAAAGTGTAGTTAAGACTGTAATAAAAGTGAAGTACCTTTAAAATATGAGTGAGCTTCGTGAATATTGAATAAGTCAAACAATAGTTGAGGAAGAAAATTTGTCAATGAAAAAAAGAAATAAAGGTTTTGCAAATGAATCGAAACTAAGGATGATGGAAAACCCTGACAAATGGACTAACTACAAGAGAAATGGTGTGCATACATGAAGATTGAGTTTCAACTAAGCTGAGAGGGCCCAAACTTTTATTCTCATGGGCTAAGATTAACATAAATTAGTAGAATTGGTTTATTGTGTGGGCCTTATGTTTAGGCCAAGTAATGTAGGATATTTGGGCTTTGTTTAGGGACTTGTTTTGTGACTTGGGCCTTGTGTATTTTTGGGGTTCAGAGATTGGGCCTATTGTGTGTCTAGGTCAAAGTAACCTACCTAGGGTTTCAAATGGGTTAATATGGCCTAAGAGAAACCCTAAACTAGTCAGTACGATGTTGAGCATGCTCTAACTCATTTTTTACAGATGTTGCATTATGAAAAGCATGAGCATGGGACATAGTAAGTCATAGTTGGGGCATGTCTCCTTTGGAGCCAATTTTGTAGAGTTCAAATTTGAATTACTTCCTCTCCTTTTACAGTCCTAAATTTCAATCATTAGCATATAAATAAAGGATTACCCCTCTTGAAGTCACCCTAGACCAGTCTCCTCTTTCTAGACTACTCTAGGCTTTCTTCCTTAAGAGTTAACCTCACCCCTCTCTAGGAAAACACCTAAACACTAAACCATACACATTCCTCTTCATCTTTTACCTTCGTGCTTCCGCCAATCCAAGACACTTCATCAATTATGCAAAGAGCAAGCTCAAATAGAAGGCCATCAAAGGATTCGAGAGAATAATGAAGATAAGTTTTTTAGGTTACCTAATAACTATATGTGTTTTAGTAATTTAAAAAGGCAATAGATATTAGGACAAGGACGAGAATAAAGATGAGTATGGAGATGGGACAAATATGTACATACCCATCTCCATCCCTATACCGTTACCTTATCAATGTAGGAATTTATTGTCAAAATTAGGATAAACTCAGATGACTTTATTTTTCATCTCGAATAATATGTAATAAATTGTATGAATGAGAAAGATTGACATAAAAATAATTATTCAAAAAACATTATTCCATTTTACATTGATATTTTTGTTGCATGAAATTTTCAAAGTTAATGTAAGGAGAGTTCGAGATGCGTATAATAGACAAGCTCAATTTTCTTTTAGTCTTTTATCGAGTAAAGAGAAAAGGACGTTATCATCTATCAACAAAAGTATATTAAGAAGATTTTAAAGAAGTTTAACACATTAGACACAACGAAAGTAGAGTACATTTTAATTACAACTTGCTACTCTTTACTTCTATGGATAAAGTCAAATTAGAGGATTACTTTACTATCCAAAACAATATGATTGTATATTGTGACAATACTAGTGCAACCAATCTTTCAAAAAATCCTATCCAACATTCTAAGGTTAAGTATATAATAAGATATCTTTTCATTCATGATTGCATCTAGAAAAATATTTGAAGTTTTTCAAGACTAATCACCAATGGACTTATATATTTGTAAAGAAAAAGTTCACCACCCTATGATTTTGATTAAGTAAAAGCGATTAAGTATTGAAACATGATCATGTTTCGTCCGAAAGACTATGATTTAACTCAACAATAGATTTTGTAAGATACAAGTGTTTTGTCTAACAAACGATACAACATTGTATAGTCTTATTTTCCATCTAACACGACACAAATGTACTCAGTTGATAAGTGTGTAGAAATAAGCTAATCTTATACTTAATGAAAACACATAAATGATTATCCTATGTTGTAGGGAATTCCTACTACTTTCGTTCGACAAAGATATCCCTTAGCAAAAGGACAAGTCATATAAAAAGATCTCATGGATAAAGAGCTAAAGTTGATTTTCTTCAAAAAAAATCTTAAACCAGGAATTGTCAACTCTAGAAGAATTGTCTACTTTGTATGACACTGCAATTCAAACAAATTTAGGATGTTCACATGATCTGAGAAGAAGATAACTAAATCCAACTACTAGGATGTTGCGTAAAGAAGAAAAGAGAATTTATTTGCATGAAGTGCATTAAATGCATCCATCAATATAAAGCTCTTTAGATGAAGTGAAGACATAAAAAAGGATAAAGTTGTTCAATGGTCAAAAATAGTTTCATAAAATCTATTTTCTTCGAAGCTTATACAAAGAAACTCAAAAGAATACAATGTGTGATGTATAGTACATAAATGATGTTGAAAATTTTAGGATAACAAAATGCTTCACAAAGAACACTATTTGTGTTCATTTGGCAGGCTAGAAGAGAAAGCATCAAATATTGTATTTGGCATTCTAGAAGAGAAAACATCAAATATTGTATACGTCAACAAAAAACTTCCCTCTCTAGTGAGTAACCTTGTGATCCCTTGCCATCACTCCTACAATCTACATGTCTTAGTTAGGGGTGATTATTTAGTAAAGAATACTCATCTATTAGCCAAGAGTGACTACTATTCCACTTTTTCATTTCCAATATAAAATTTAGCTTTATTCCTAGTTTTATATCTAATTAGTGAAATATGTCTCATCCTTATCTTTTTTAGGAAGTGAAAATTTGTCTCTTTACTATTTCAATTATTAATAAATAATTTGTTTGCAAAATATAAAAGTCTGAGCAAATAAAATATGACATTAGTTAATGTCAAAATAATATGCTATTTTTTTTTACCAATACCAAAGATCAATAAATAAATTATGATTATATATATAATAACAGTTGGATAAATATATAAAAAACAGTAAAATAATCAAACGTGAATTATAAATAAATTACATAACAAAAGACAAAATTAAAGTTAATATAAAATATTTAAATTAAGTAATAAATTGTCTTAATAAAGAACGAAGATAAATATTGAGATGAAAATAAATAAGTATTAAAAAGTTAGATATTATTTATTGTGTCAAATTAATACTAAATTACACGTTAAAAACGAAATCAAACAATACCACGATGACTGATACATTTGTCAACCCTACCATAAACAAGTTTGAGTTATTGGAGTTATAATTAATTAAGAGAGGATAGCATAATTTATGTTAGACTTGTGAGCACAAACAAATTTAATGATAAATGAATGACATAACATCCTATCGTTTTTGCCAATGATAATATGATATGACTCAGCCTGCAATAATAAGAATACCGATCGTGAAGATATTCTATTTGGCAAGACAACAATTTTTTTCTCAACAATTAATCAGGTCAAATATGATTATTATAAATAATAAATCTCTCTATAAAAGCTTTAAGAGAAAAAGTAAAAATATTTATTTTCAAAAGATAAAATTAATTATCCATTTCGAAAATAAAAGTGAAAAAAAAGTTACATAAGAAAATTTTATAAATTTTAATTTATATATAATTTTAATTTTTGTATTTATCTTTTAAGATTGTGTATGAAAAAACTTGTCTAAATATACTAATAAAATAATAACTCATTAATTGGGGGCATGATATGTATGTGTATGATAACTTTTGGTTCGTGGTAAATTTAGGTGATTGGAATCAGGAATATTCTTCTTTTATGCTGATGAAACTTACTATAGTTTTGTACTTGTATTGTTTAGAGTGATTTTAGATTTTATGGAAAATAGGCAACTCAGTTTTTAATCCATCATCTCAAAGATCATAAAGAACCTAAATCATAATAACGAATAAACTCAAGTGTATCTCTCAAAGTATATTGGTCTTTTAACAACTTAAACTGTCAGAATCAGGTCTTTTAATATTTAAAATATCATTATCTTGATCTTTTCTTCGTTTTTTTTTTATCAAATTAGTCCATAAAAAATAAAATATCACCACAAGCTATTAGAAAGCAAAGTGGTGACACGAAATTATTTATTAAAAATCTAAGTGACGAATAAAATATTGAAGTGATTAATTTGGTTAAATAGACATACCTGATAAAACTTAAGTCATTAATGTTAAACAAGAACTAATTAAATTATGCATTTAATTTTGAAGAACTAAACCACTATTTAATAAAATTGATTATTAAGTCACAATATGCTATTTAGCAATTCCATTAGTTCAACACAAAAAAGAATGGATACAGTATATAATTATTTTTATCTTTTATTCCCAGACCTAATTTTAAAACATATACTATCTGTATACTTGATGGAAAGTATGGAAATTACAAAATTGAACTCTCACTCACATATTCTTTAATGATCTTCTCTTCTTATTTAAATAAATAAATAAATAAAATATTTTTATAAAATGGAAATACTTAATTATGTTTTAAGTTAGTAGTAAATTTAAAAACTTTTAATTGAGTCGTCGATGATAAATTTGTATGATTTATTAAATATTAAATAAATTTAATATTTTAATTGAGTTCTGCTGTTAATAATTTTTTTTTTCTGTGTGGTCATCAAGGGGTTGACATGGTTATGTCATGTCACCTTCTTGAATTGTTAGATCAGTGATTTTATTATTTTATAATTTTATAATTTAAAATTTTAAAATTTATGATTTTTAAATTTTATAAATTTCTAAATTTATAATGATATGATTTTATATTTTTATAATTTTATTATTTTAAGTCAAAATTTTATAATTATAAAATTATGATTTTATTAATTGAATAAAAACTGAAAGTATATATAATTTTATAAAATTCTTATCATGTAACCAATAATATTTTCAATAAAATGAATATTACTTTTTATATCCATTCAATTTATACAAATTTTCTTAAATAATAATTTTATTTAACTAAATAGATTTTCTTAGTTGTTATGCATTAAGAATTTTAGTTTTTGTTCTATTACAACTTTTTTATAATCACTAAATTAGAGACTAACCTAAATATATATTTTAAAAATGGTTGTTTTCCGAAAATATTATTTGAAAAAAAATTAAGCATGATAATTATATTTTCTCATATTTTATAGAATAAAAATTCCCATCAAAACTAACTTCCCTTATTATCAGTTATGAGTATTTACTTTAATGAAGTTTAATATCCAACATTGGAAAAATGTAAGACTAACTTCCAAAAAATTGTTCTCAAGGTAGAAGTTTATGAAAATTTCTCAAAAATAAAATTATTATAATTTTATAAAATAAAAAATTATAATTGTCAATTTTTATTCAAATAATAAAATCACAATTTTATAATTATACAATTTTAAATTAAAATAATAAAAATATAGAATTATAACATTATAAATAATAAAATTTTAAAATAATAAAATAATAAAATGACAAATGACAATTGAGTAAAGTGATATGATAGAATAATAATCATATCAACCTTTTAGCTGTCACATCATTTAATTAACAATTAACATAAAAAAATTAAGAGCAGAATTTAATTGAGAAAATTAAATTTGTTGAATACTTGATGTATTAAAAACTCAATTCAAAATTTCCTAATCAAAATTTCCAAATTTAATAGGACTTAAAGTTAAATGTAAATATCTGGCTAATATTCGCTTTTCAAAGTTACCCAGTTTAATGATCATAACATATTTTCGTCCAATAACTTTATGTAAAATCCTAAGAGAATTGAATGGTTCTAGGATTAACCTGTACCACTTTACCAGCACTTTATTGCGTAATTTCCATCACACACCAGGTTATGAACCTCTTTGTAACCAAAACAAAAGAAATGCTGTTGTCAAATACCAAGCTAAACTTTATTGAAAACTGTAGAGTAACAAGGAAGAGTAAGGTTAAGCAACAAAACTTTGGAGAAATATGTGATGATTCCTTTGACTACTCTACCATGTCTGGAGTACTTTGTTGTGAATTTTGGATAAGGTACAATGGATAATACAATCTAGTTGAAAGAGTGAGCCTCGTCACTGTCACAGCCAGAGAGGTTTTCATGTCCCTATTTGTCTGTGCCGACTAGTGAACAGCAAAGCCAGCATTAAGCTTTGGTCCATCAAGGAATCTTTGGACAGTTCATGAACAAACCCTTGCAAGATTACAAGATTTTGTTGCCATGTTGAAAGATTGGTGTGAGTTGTAATTCATTCTGATTCGGATGTATCAGTTCCAAAATGGTCCAAGTTTTCTTGTGGATGGACCTTACTTACACTTTTTCTATTTGTGTTTTGAAGTGAAATGAAAGCTAAAATAAGCTAAAGCTACTGAAAATTAAAAAAGCAAAGACACAAGACTGTTTTCGATACACAAATGCATGAGTTAAGACAAGACAAATATAAAGCAAGCATATGACTAGTCATACTGCATTATACGTACATTATGAAATACAGATGCTATAACATCCCAAAACACTAACAAAAGCAGGACAGTGTAGAGATGGTAGAATGTTAGAGGCAAACATTTTTCTTTTATTAACTTGTCACCCTTCAGCTAGCCAAAATAATTCACTTATTAGACAGCTAAAAGTTGCATGTTTCATGCTCATTTTATATTAACTAACTATTTCATAAAAAAGCCTTCGGATTAATTGTGTAACTGAAAGAACTTGTTTACTGCTCAATTGTTTGGAAAAAGCTTATGAAGAAAAATTGAAATGTCCAAAAACTATTTTAGTTTATTATGATAAATTGTAATACTTGGAAGTCGGTAGAGTTAAAAATAGGAATAATTAGCAGGTTAATTTTCTTGTGGTGATGGAAGTCAGAACTAAATGTGTAGGATCTGGTTGTTCAGAACTTCAGTTTCTGAAATAAGAGATTTTGTATTTCAATTTGCCCCATAATTTAGTGAGTGTGTGCAGTCAAAGGTAGAGCTAGCCAACTTTAGACTTCTGAAATAAATTCATTAAGAGAGTTGATAAACACAGCTTACAGCTTGTATGAAATCTGTTTAACCAAATTTTCTCTTTGATCGTGAAAATAAGTCCTTGATACACTAACTTTTGTCACTACTACTACGTTCCTAAAACAGGTTTATAGAAACTTAAAATTCTTAGTAGCAATATTATTAGCTCTATAGACCCTATACGAATTGTAAGAACTTACTGACTTATTAACATTTATTTACTTACTCTGCTTGTCTTAAAAAATTAGCATAGCCTTCCTTTAACTACTGTTAATTTTAAACAGAAAATATTAATACTACTCTTATTTCGAACCATAACACACAGAACATCTTTAAAAATTAACTCAAAGGGTGTTCAATGCAATTATCCCTCGCATTCATTTATAACTTGTGTAGCATCATCAACTCTGCTACAGTAGTTTGAAGGTGACAAGTTTCTAGAGTCGATTAGGCTACCTTTCTAACACTTTTTTTAGCATATTCAAGTTGCATGTCCTTGGGTGGATGTTTAGCTACGATGCAAAACTCAAATGTCTTGAATTTGTGACAATCAATAATATACTTTCTAACATATTTAATGGTTAACAGCGTGCATAAAGTCTTGGATCATTATATCCTGGAACATGAGTTATTATTTCTTACAATAACTCCAACAAGCCAAAACAAGGTACAATTACAGCACCAGTTGATCAAAGTATCAAGCAATAAAGTTAATTGTCTTTCATTACAGTCCAATCACACAACGATTAACAATTGAGTTTAACCCTTCGGCGAAAATGGGAAAAGTTTTAGCCCAAAATTAAGGTAGGACACAACAAAATGTAGTTACAAAAAGTGTTTCCCAAGCCGAGGTGAAGAACTAAATTAGTTCACAGCCTTGTATCCCCAGGAAATAAAGCTGTCCTGTGAACTAAATTCCTACAAAAACAAGAAAACGCATTAGAATGACATTAAAATTATTTCAATTTCACGCAATATTTGGGAACACGAAAGTACCAGCTGACTTAGTCGAATCTCTGCAGGGTTATCATTCACTATATTTGAAGGATCAAGGACAAGACGTTGACACTCTTCAATATCCTTCTTCAGACATTCCGGTCCTAGATCAGCATAAACACCAAGACCAGGCTGGCCCTTATGATCTTCATGTTTTCCATCTCTACTGGGAGACTGGCTGTAGAGGATATCGTCACACAAAGTCAGAGCTTCAACCAGTTGTTGCGAACTCAACATATTCTGTGACTCGCTGTCCCACCATTTCTGGCCTTCCTCAGCATTACTTTCTTTATTTTCCACCCCTTCATCACTTTGAGATTCAGTTGCAAGTTCTTGGCAATCATCTTCAATTTCATGTAAGCAATCCATCTCAGACAGCTTTGGAATGAACGAAGCAGAACACAAACGGAAAGGAATAATCAATTTCAGCCAGTGGTATTTCACAATTTCACTAAACTATATCAATACATATACTTTGAGTCACAGCTTTGGAATGTGTCATTTTGAGTCTGCACGTATGCTTTATTTATGTTGAGAAAAAATAATCAATACAATAAAGAGAGGAAATTTAATATCCCCTAATAACAAAGATATAATATGAAAATAAATAAAAAAAATGTTGTTAATAATCTTGATTATATAAGATCAACTACATAGTTTTATAATCATGACAATTATATTCTTTCTCAATTTCCCTATTCTCAACATGATACCAGAGCACTACCATGCTATATGACCTATTTGGTCACTAACAGGAAAACAAATATTAAACTTTGTAAATGTAAAAAACTTCTACCGAGGACAAATATCTACCTACATTTTAAAATGGTACATTCATCATCTTATTACTTTATACATGTCCTTTACAGATAACATAAGCAAAACAAACAATAATAATAATGTTCATGGCAAAATATTAATACGTAACTAATATTTGATAACAAGAGAATATGGTTGAAGGTGTTACCTGTAGACTGTTATGTGTTTCTTGTACTTGGTCCAGATCTGCACAATGCCTTTTGCTGCTAGGAGGATCAAGTGTCACCAATTTGGGAGTGTTTGGAACCACCTTCACAATTGTTGCTTCTGTTGATTCAGTTGCTTCAGTAACATCTTGGTCATCTTTATCACCTAATTTCACTTGTTGCTGGTAAAACACTTTAGAGAAAATGTACTCCCCATCATTTTCATCTTCTTTTGCTCCTAGGTGATATTCATGCATAACCCAATTAGTTTTTTCAACTTTTCCTCCTCCTATATTATTTTCATACAGAACCATAATCTTTTTCCAGCCTTTTCGAGCCCCATCCAAGACAACTGGTTTAGTCTTTCCAGTCTTGTGCCAGCGGGCATCACCAAAATCTTGACTTGCTATCTTTCGACGCTTTCGGTTGCCAGTGTTATAAGCCTTGATTGCTCTATGAAAAAAGAAGGAAGCACTTCCATCTTTCTTAATACCTAAAATTTTCATCATAGCTTATTATATTGATTGAAAAATAATTTAGAATTCAAAATTTGGAAAATTCGCAATACCAACCAGGTAAATTTTTAGGATGAGTATAGCAAATCCCATCATCTTCTTCAAGACTAGTAATAAATTCATCAATGAAAGGATGAGGTATGGAACCTTCTACCCCCACTTTTGCAAGCAAGTGCCAGATTATCTCCTGATCAGATGGATCAAATTTGACACCTTTTGGTAAGCCAGGCCACTCTTGTGCTACCTATCACAAGTAAAAGAAAAATTCAAATGTCAAAGCATTCATACTCAATTGTTAGACTTGCACCATAGGATTAAGCGATGAACCTCGTTATGTTTTTATGTTTTAACTTTTAAATGCTAAATCAAATTTTACGACATCTTTCTAGGAATTCAAATATGTGGCATGAAAAGTGAAAAGAACAAAAGGAAAATACTCTAGTAACAAAGATCGTTTAGGACTTAGTTTGTGAGTTAGGAAATTCCAACCCAACTCAACCCACGGAAGTATAGATAACATTACCACATTTCATTACATGCTACTAAATGTAAAGAAACCAACTAAGCACCACAAAAAGCATCCTTTATAGTCATTCAAATGTTCTATTTTCAATCTTCCAATGTAGGTTTCAAGCTGTCAATCACTCATTGTATGCTCAATATTGACCTGATATGATGCCCTATTTCAATCCTCAGAGATGTTGGTTTCATACACTCAATCATAACCCATGATTTTTTTGCATGATAACCATGACCATTTTAGTGTAGAATAAGTACATTGAGCACTTTTACGTCCAACCAAATGATATTCAACACAAAAAAGATGAAATAGCAGCAAATAAGCATATCTCGTACCCAAAATTAATAGACTTATGCTGCAATAGTTTGAAACTGAAAGTAAGGGCAAAGAACTTGTACTTTATCTGATAAAATAGAACATGAATGTTACTTACTCCTAATGAAATTAACATGGAACATAAGTTGCTATTTCTATTCCCTGTAATAAGTTAAAACTCAAATTCTTTCCCATTTAAATTTATATTCAGTTCAGTTAAAACAGCAACTCCAATCTCACGTAGTTACTATTCATGGAAGCCTCAACATGGGAATAAGTGCAGAGCCACTCCATTTTTGTTACATAAAAATATTTAAACCGATCTTACTGAATCACTACAAAATACAAACAAAACTTGCATAAATATGATTAAAAATCCTTATTCATGCTAAAGTATATAAAAGTACACTAAAGGGAGGTTGAAAATGAACACGAAAAATGGAGTCCACATAAATAAATGCAATGTCTGACAAAAGAAAATGTACCGAGCTACTGATGATATGAAATCAGGAAATAAACAGTTAAATTTTAAAAAATAAACTGCACATACATCACTGTTGTCAATATCATGTTGACAATTTGGGCAAGGCTTTGTAGGATTGCTGCTCCATATAATCTTTCCAGGATCACACGTTCCTGATGCACATTTTATTTTGGTCGCAATTCTACTTTTGTCAACCAACCATGACGGTCTGCATAACCAAGGGCATTATGAAGACAAAAAGTCTATTATTTGGCTGTGAAAGCAAAAACTGCATAAGGCCATTCTGTGGATTTAAGCATTTAATTAATATCAGAACTCGACACATACTATGCAGTGGACTGCTATTTCCTTTTAAGCTTACAACAAACAAGCAAATACTAGTTGATGATCTCTTTATTCCAATTTGGTGAAGTTAAATCAAATAATAAGGTCGAAATCAAAAAGGTAAAGAAAACCCAAAAAGAAAGATAAACTTTTAATTGGTTTCATGATCTTTCGTTTGCCTTTCAATCTTAGAACTATTACCACGGTAGTTAGGGATGAACCCAACACTGAAAATCAACCAGAATACGAAAAAAAAAAATCTTTCTTCACATAACCTCATGTAAGACCTTCCAATTTTCCATCGATTATAGAAGACTAAACTATGGAGAGACAAACCCACCAACCAGAAACTCCACCATTACACAAAAAAGCTTTGATTTTTCGCATAAAACCAACCCCATGTACGAACTTACACTTCTTTACCCATCATAGAACGAGGAGAACCACAGAGATGAAGCAACACAACCAGAACACAAAAAAAGAAATAATTTTTCATATGATACTAAGTAACCCTATTTAGATCATAATAATGGGGTTCTATCAAAAGAGCCAACATTGCTCCAAAAAGAGTTTGTACTGTGATGTTCCAAAAGGAAGATCCTAATGAAAAGCAGAAACCAATAATCGAACATGATAAGCAAGAGAAAGGTTACTTACCCAGCCATGGGAGAGGGGTGGATGATTCAGTTCAAAATCTTTTTTCTGCTTTCCAAGAGTCTGAGACCGCGTAATTTAAGAGGAAATAAACCATATAAAGAGTGATTTAATAGTTTTTCCTATCTTCATCAAAGTTTCTTTTTCGTAGAATTTTATATGTGTCTTTAAAATTTGAAAGTTCCGTACTGTCATATGTGAATGCGAATTGTCTTAAAATATTAAATTAAATTAATACAAAAAATAAGGACAATAATCATCATTAAAGTAGTGTCTCTCCAAGTTGTTGTTGACTGACTTTTCATATCACTATGCAATCACTGTGTATTTGGAGGCAATATTAGTCTAAGTCAACCGGATGTGTTTAGATTTGGTGTTATTTTTAATAGAATAATTTTATCTTTTAACAATAAAAAATATTTTATTTATTTATCTAACAAAATAAATAATTAAATAATATTTTATTTTAAAATAGTAATTAGGACTTTAGTTTGGTGAATTAGTATTGGTAGCCTAATTTCATTAGGGAAGTTAATCTAGTAAATATGTAACACATTTAATAGATAAACTGAATTAAATGAAATGTCACACAGAATAATATACGAAGTCAAGTCATGGAGTATAAACATTACAAAAGAAACCAGGATAGAAATTTAGGCACACCACGATGCCAGTAACCAAAATAGTGTAAGGGGTCGACACTATACAAAATAAAGTGCAAAAGCAAGACGATACATGGGCCATGGCCCTAAAAGAAAGTTGAAATCCAACCCAGAGAGGCTATGCAGCGGAATCACCGTTTTCCTGTTGACCAAAAGGAGTTCTTGCATCTGCTCACATCAATAAATTGATGATCATCACAAAGAGAGCAGACCAAACATATAACAATCAAACAAGCAAAGGGTAAGCTAGAGTAAAACATGATTTATCATACAGTTACTTACAACTTCATAGTCCAAGATACACGCGTCAACCAATCATATTATGACTTGCAAACAATACACTAAGACTTAAGACATGACTCATCTGGATACATATAATTAGTCGGATGCAGCGGATGTTTGCATTTGAGGTGGCCTGCTCTACTGAGCTAATTATTACAGTGTTTACTAGAGTCACTATGCTCTACGTAAGACTAACTCTTTAGAATGTCAGGATGCAATCATTACCTTGAATCCTTACTAAATTATATAAATGAGACACCACCATGAACTCCCACTAACAGGGGTCATGGAATTATGTCCTGACCAACTGAGGCACCACCATGAGATCTCAGCTAGAGATTCATGGAATTACACCCTGACCAATGAGGCACCACCACGAAACTATCGTGGGATTACGTCCTAACCATACCAACATCATGTTCCATCAATCAATATAGAATCATTTCTCATGCCAATTCCATGACACTTTCATAACCAACCATCTCATACAGGTCACGTGCCAAGATCATGTCAAAATCATCATTCCAGCGCATACAAACAGATCTTATATGCATATTCGTATACTTCATACTTTAAATAGGATAACCCAAACCAAGCTTACAATTAACAACCAAAAACATGAAAAGAACAACCATGGAGCAAATTCCCGCACCAGTCTCGCTCAAGCCAAGGACTCTCACTTAGGCGAAAGAGATCTTTCGCTCAAGCTACAGGTACTCACTTAGGCAAGACTGCCAACAGAGAGCCTTGCAAGACTTGCGAGTTCTCGCTTAGGCGAGCCCTCTTTGCTTGAGCGAGGCCACCCCTCGCCCAAAGGTGAGGTTCCTCGCCTGGGCTACAACTACAGCGACATGCCTCAAGCTCCCACGCGTTCTCGCTTTGGCGAGCCCCTCTCGCTTGAGCGAGATAGTACCTCACTCAAAACGAGAGCTCTCCGCCTGAACGAGAGCTCAAGTTCGAACCTGGGCTTGTTTCTGCTAGTCTCGCCTAGGCGAGACAGGCTCACTTGTGCGAAAACATCAGATCTCGCGCACTGTTCTCCCTACAACAACCATACATACATATCTAAGCAGCATAACCAGGCATCCTATACATTCACAGTAGCACACAAGCCCAAGAATCGTGAAACAATAGCAAGACAAGCAAAAATCAAATTAAACCAGTAAGCCCTAACTTCCCGTACCTGGAAAGAGGCTAATAACAGACTTTGACCCTTAAGCCAATGAACCCAACAGCTCCATGAGCAGATTTACGAACTGGAACAGCGGCACAGAAAGAAGGCGAGGTTACCATAGTGAACCTCTAGCGGAAGTACAAAAAATAAGACTTAGAAAGGAACTAGTATGAGCTGAGAATCAACTTACATGGAGTCAAAACTGGTTGAGCTAACTTGAGTACGAGTGAGCTTTAAACCCTAGTAGAGAAGCGTTGTTGTTCTAAGAAAGGGAGGCTGTTTTTTCTGAAAGTGTAGTGAATGAGGGTGTTAGGGCAAGTTTAGGGTCTTTGGCTCCCTATGGGCCAGCCCTAGGCCCAACTGATTTGGGGCAGCCCTTAAACATTAGGGCTCAAATATAAGTGGGCCTTACAGTTAACATCATAATAGTTTAACTACATTGAAGTAGTGTTATTCACTTAGAGTCTTAGTTAATTAGAATTTAGTTCTAATAGTAGTTTTAGATTTTTAGTAAAATTTAAAACGCAGGAAATTTAAAACTTTATTACTGCCAAATAAAATTCCAAAACCAAAGTTTATAAAGCTGAAATAATAACCAAAATGTCTCATGAGAGTTTACAATTTTATTTTCAAAACATAAAAAGTAAAAAGACTCCCATGCTATCCTCGCTCTGAGTCTAAGCATCACCAGCACCACCTGCACCAACATCCTCTACTCACGTGTACCGCGCACACGATCATCGCCAAACACAAGCAGATAGGGTGAGCTTAATAAAATCAACATACAATCATATTGATATACATATAGGTAGTCACATATATATTTCATACAAAGACCCAAAATAAAGTCTCTCACTCTATTCTGTACCACCTGGCCACAACCAGATCATTCGTGTTCTACCTCTTTTAGTGATTACCCCAAGGTAATTTGCTGCCAAACCTATCGGCCACAACCGATAGAGCACATGCGGGAAACCATTGCTACAGATCATACACTGTAACGCCAGGTGGAGTTCCCAAATATGAACATAGTTCGTAACGCCCCAAGACTACCAAACTCGTCAGCTATTTGCTGAGGAGGACAATCTATCTAGACCCATCTGTACTGGCCACAAGCAGCACACTCACACCGACAACACTCGCCAACCCGAGCTCAACTCAAGGGTTCCTCGTGTTCATCCGCCATCCCGAGCTCAACTCGAGGGATGCCATTCCGAGCTCAACTCGAGGAATGCTACGTGCTTAACCCCTATCCCGAGCTCAACTCAAAGGATACATTCCGAACTCAACTCAAGGAACCTAGCAATCTTACCTTTGAAGCATCACCAAAAGTCTCGTAGATCATGCTTACAAAGTCCAACGACTAGGACTTACAGCCACCAAATCGCCTAGCGGTGGACACGTACCGCCAAGCGCCAAGTGCCTTAAAATTTCCAATAATTGTAAACACCGCCTGGCGGAACAATTCACACCGCCAAGCGCATCCCCTATACGAATGCACCGTTTCCACTGTAACCGCCTAGCGATACCCTCTTCACCACTAGGCAGAATTCGTCCAGATCTCACTGACGTTGTCGCAATCGCCTGGCGGTCTGTAACCACCGCCAGGCGCTGTATCAGAACTGACACATTTCTGGTTTCTGAGTATTCCTGCACAAATTTGACTCTTCACTCCCAGCATCAAATCTCACGTTGCCTTCCACTAATATAGTATAATCACTTTCCCAGTGGCTAAATTACTATCCAATTTCCTACTCTGAATATCAGAAATTAACTCAATACCAGATTTCACCCTCTAGATCTTGCACACCCTCCAAGTTAACTAACAACAAGTAATATGCTTCATCGTAGACCCAAGATGCAAAACTACTTACTCTTACTACCACTTCTTCCTGCTGCTACAACCCAAAGTAATTACACTTACTTTTAACAACATGATCCCTAATAATTTCTCCAAAATAGTACCACACCATTTTTTCCTTACTTGTTATTAACACATCCAAGGTTTGTCTAATGTCAATTAGTCCTATATACATCAAGAACATCCTTCACTGGCTAAATATAGTCATAAAACTTATACCAATTTACAATACTAATCCCGACCTCTACCATAGACCAATTATTATCAATTTCCTTCAGCACTATTAAACTATTCCAATTCTTCCTAGTATAACTCGCACATCAATCCCCCTAGGTCTCAGTTTAATAACATTTCTTAATAATAATTTGTATTACCTTAATTTCCTCAGACCCAGATTCTCCTAGACACCTTCCCTTGCAACTCTCACCCTCCCATCTTAGAGATTTTCATCCCGTTCTCGCTTGAAATTACTCATCATCATAAAGACTCACATTCCTTCACGTTATTAACCTTTTTCCTATCACAATTACCCCATGAACCTTCCTTAAACCACAAATTCCCGATTTTCCAACCATAAAAGTCTTACTTCACTGTTTCATTCAATCACCCGCCCTTTGATGTGAAATAAATCACCATTTAACATTAAAACACCCTTTACCGATTAAACTTAGTTTCCCCCGATCAAAAACAACCAAGATCACAGGAAACATCAATTTTGAGCCATTTTGCTCGCGTCGCCTGGCGGTCTACTTTCTACCGCCAAGCGCTGCATACAACCCAGAAAAAGTGACTGAAATGCTATGTGTCGCTTGGCGGCACAGTCTCGACCAGGCGGTTCCTCCTCCAGGAACCCAAAAATGCACGAAATGGTATGAGACGCCTGGCGGCTATGTATAGCCCACCAGGCGGTTTCAGGAAAATTTCCAGAAATCAGAAAATCACAGATGAAACAGTAATCATATATTCAAATTGTCATGCTTTTCATGTACTTATGTGAACAAATAAAGAAATCAGAGTCCAGCTCCCCTAACTTGGTTTCCTTGCTATTTTCCTTGAGAAATCCAAAGTTCTTCTTTAAGGCAACAAAAGTCTTCTTAGCACTTTCACCAATTGGCTCCTATGCTTCCTCACACAACACCAAACACAATTAATGGTTGTTAATTACCCTTAATTACACTAAAACGAAAATATCATAAAAAGGCACATAATTTCTATTCATGATTACTTATGGTCTGCTTTTCCAGCCACCCTTGGCTGTCCACTACACTAGGATTTTCTCCACCCTTTCATATTCAAGCCAAAAACTCAGTTTAACAAAAATAAAGTTTAATTTAAGTTCCCTAAGGCTTGAACCCACAACCATGAAATTTCCACATCAATGCCCAACCATTCAACCACTTCATATTTAATGCCAACTAATGTAATTCAAATATTATATTCTTAATTGACATGCACAATCAAATTATTTAAACAATGATAATTGAATAACACACAATTGGCATACTTAGAACTTCAACCCAAGTGCTCTCACACAATTAAAGTACTCTCAACCATTTGAGCTAGTACTTTACCACGTCATACCAATCAGAATTTAATGTCATAAATGCTCTTCCCACCTGCATTTATTAATTAATTAATTATTTAATTAATTAAATTCCGTGGGTCTTAACCAAGAGCAAACTAGTTCACTGAACATGATTAGCTGACTTGGTTTACCTAATTAAGTGTTTGACAAAATCATTATATAAAATAAATGTAAAACACTTTAAAAGGTGTACAAGCTATGTGACATGAGTTATGAATTATTGTGTATATCATAAAAAAATGCAAGATCATGAATACTTTAAAACCGAACTCAAACAGTTTTCACATGTACTTCACAAGGTTGAAATTGCTTAATTATCTTAAATCATGGGAACAACTGATTCAAAGCATAAAATAGAGATCAAAAATCAAAATCAAATAGTAAAAGCAACTCACCTTTACATTCAAGGCTTTAGCGGAGAACCCTTACCACCAATCAACAAGCCTACTCAAAAACACCTAAAACACTACCCCATTGACAAAAAAAAAAAAAGTCATCCAATAATGTTTATTAATTGATATTAATGCATATATATATGTCCCAGCCCACTCAGTAAAATCAATTATAGGACATAATAGGGTAAAATCAATTGTCTTCCACTACCTTGGACTCCTTTATTCATTCCAGCAAAGACTTTATATGCATCTGAATGCACCGAATCCACCCAGGAATATATTCTGCCTTCAACTCAAAGAAAATCAATTATTTCAAAAAAAAGGCACAATTCAAAAAATTAGAACCAATAAAATGAAACAAACGAACAAAATTGGATGCTTCTTGAACCTTAGTTATAATTGACCAAATTAGAATTGGTTGCTTCTTGAGAAAGGAAGGAGAACATGTTTTGGGGGAGAAAGAGGCTACGTTGCCAAAGACACCACGAGTGACGCCGACAACGTTGCCAGAAACTTGTGATGGATGAATGATGGCATCTCACAACATTTGTACCACAATTCAAAAAATGGGTGGTGAATTTTCGTGGGTAGTGTCACGACATGGTGGGGAACTTCACTGCGGGGTCACAATAGGGTGGGCAATGTCACGACAGGATGAAGAGCTCACAAACGACCATTTTGTTGCAATGACAATCGTTATGGATTTTGGAGGAGATAGGGGCAATTGTTGTGGGTTTTGGAGGAGGACGCAATTTAAGGGAGAGAGAGGAGAGGGATTCTGAAATTTTAGTTAATTTCATTCTGCTGATTTATAGACAAAAGCATTTGTCGGTAACGTTCTCAATTTTGAAATTACTAGTAGGGATGGCAATGGGGCGGGGGCGGGGACGAGTTTTGTTATCCCATACTCATTCCCATAAAAGAAATCATCAACATCCCCATACCCAAATTCAATGGGTATCAAACTTTTGTCCCATTCTCATCTCCATCCCCACCGGGTAACGAGTATATTTTCGTACCCATACCCGTACTTATTTTCTTTCTGTTTCCATATTAATTAATTTTTATAAAATAATAAAAAATTACAGTAAAGGAAATATAATATTATCAAATATTCAGTATAGGAAGAGGGTTGTTTCTTCAATATCAAATATTTAGAAAGAAATTACAATTGTATAATCTCAAATTAGAATATCAAATAAAATTTCATTAAAATCAAAACATTTATTAAATTTGCAAACACTAATGGAATTTAGTTGATAAAATTTAAAAATATTTTTTTAAAATATATAAAAGGAAAACAAATATTCAAATTAAAATATATTTTAAAAATGTTTGTTTACTTCAATATTTTAAATTTTAATGAATCTCTTTTTTATACACTAATAAAAGTTATATTACATCATTTGATAAAAAACATGCAAAAATCAAATATTAAACTAATCATAATAAAATTTTAACATAGATTTTGTATGGTTATAAAAAGAAATTCATGGAAATTACATTAAATTTTTATATTATAGTAAATAAAATGTATTTATACAATTATAGTAACAAAATTACAGTATGATTGATAATGAGTTAGAAAATAAAAAAATAATTATATAAAATATATCAAAATAGTATTCTAAATGATAAAATGAACAACAAATAAAAATATTAAAACATTATCAAATACGTGTCTTAGAAACAACTTGAAAGACTATTGAATGAAATCACAAAAAGGAAAACAAATGTATAATTAAGACTATGATAAAATGAAAAATACCTTAAAGATCTAAGAAAACTTTTCAAAAATCAATGGTTGAGAAATAACGAAAATTATTTTAGCGAAACAAAAGAGTTCTTCAAAATGAAACAAAAATTAGTAATAATAGAGTAAAGAAGATAAATTTTCTATATTACCTAGTAAATGAAAGGTTTATGCTATCAAACACCTAAATTGAGACTGTTAAACATTCTCATGTGAAAGGAAATTATACAGTATATAAATTTATTAAAAAAAATAAAAATATTCAATAAAATATATTTAATTGACATACATCATTTGAGCATAATTGCATAAAGGTTATGGTAAAAATGAAAAATATATTGGAGATGCGAATGAATTTCATGACAAACTAAACCATTAGAACAAGTAAAAGAAAGAAAGTGGATAGTAATATATATATATATATATATAAGGTTACTTAATTAATTGTGAATATTTTAATAATTTAAACGGAGATGGGTATTATGGCGGGTATGGGGACGAGATAGATATGTTCATCCCCATACCCAATTGAAAAAGTTAGGGATTCCCCATACCCATACTCATACTCATAACCATACCTAGTCAATGCGGGGATTCCCTGTCAAAACGAGGACGGGTTCGGGCAATACCCACGAGACAAGTTTATTTGCCATCTTTAATTACCGATGGATAATTTCGTTGGAAGTGTTCTCCTCTACCATTACCGATGGACATATCCATCGTTAAATCCATTGATAAATCACAAATATTGACAGATAATTTCGTTGGTAAATCCTCATCAGTAATTTATTGTTTTCTTGTAGTGATTCTTTCAACATTAGTTTAACAAAATATGAAAGATGCGTTCAAATATTATGAGCCAACTAATAAGTTGGATTGTCTCAGTAATAAAGATCATCCAAGAGCTCATGAACTTGAGTAATCTACTCATCTAGATCTTGAAAAAGGGCATTGGAAAATGTGTGATGTTCAACATTTGCAGCAACCATTGAGTGAAGTAAACCATGAACATGACATTTAAATGGTGTGCAGAGATGACTTCTGCCTTCAAGTGGTTGATGTGGGATTAAGCTAATGACTAGTAGACCACCAATATCATCATCATTTGTTCCTGCAACATTGCTTGGTCTAACTTCATCATTATTGGTTCCAATAGTAGCAACATCTTCTTCAAGCCAACTATTATTGGGCCAATTGTTATTGTCCTTTGTAAAAATCATTTTGTGTAATGTGAAACATGAGATGGAGTTTGTTGTTCTAATGGTCTCCTTCAACTCACTTTCAAGATCAACTCCAAAATATTGCAGAAATTTTTAGATTAACACCATATAGAGAAACCTAAAATTAGATAATCTTTTGGACTTAATCATGTGATATGAATGACAAAGGTCCAATCCACCTTCATCTTGTTCTGGATACAGGACATTAACCCCAAATCACCCTCATTTAAACTGAAGTGATTATCGCCACAAGGGGTCAACTACTAAGTTACAATGAAAGCAAGAAAACTTTCTTCTATTTTTGTATTACCAACATGAAAACCATAAATTTTGTCATGCCTTTTCAAACACTTCATGTAGGATTGGACTTTATTGCAGTTTTCCATAACTTGTGTATTTCCTTTGCTTGTATTCTTTTTTTTTTTTTTTTTTTTTTCATAAATTTTACACAAATTTCCAAACATCTTATGTAATACTCATCTCTACTCCCTTGATAGACGACTTAAGCTCATTTTGATCAAATTGAAGGTTAGTATAGAATACCTTTACCATGTTTGGATAAAAATCTCTTGACAACTCCAAGAAAGTTCTTGGCCTTTGGTGCTTGAGTAGCTTGTAGATATTGTCTAGGTTTTCAACTTTCAACCATGAGAAGTGAAGAACCTTTAGAATGTTGATGTGCTTCCTACTCGTTTCATGTAGGAATATAATCAGGTTTCAAGATGGCCCAACCTTGAAGCATTTGATGACTTTGGAGGTGTTTGCTTAGTGAAACCCTCATTCTGGTGTGATGAGCATAATGATCTTCTTCTAGATATCTTTGTAATTTAGATGACTAGATTGCTAAAATTATTTATGCAAATTGAATTAGATGTATACATTTTATAACAAGAATGTTTCATAGATTTAATCAAGGGTTAAATATGTTTTCAGTCCCTTCGTTTGAAACGTCAAATAAATTCAACAAATAACTAGTGTAAACAATCGTACAACTCCCCTAACTTGGTTTCCTTGCTTAAATTTGCAAAATTCCTCGAGTATACTTTTGTTCCACAATGACCTACTCTTGCTCCTTCCACAACTAGCTTTCACTCTATCTCTCCTATAAATCTAGGATTATATTATCACTCATCATGATCAAACATATTATCAAAATAATAAATAATTAAAATAACACACAATTGGCATACACAGAGCTCAAACCTAAGTCCCCTTAACATGACTAAGTACTCTCAACCACTTGCACTAGTACTATTCCACGTTATTAAAACTAACATTAAATGCCATAAATGTTACCACTACTCGCATTTATTAAATAATTATTTATTTAATTATTTGAATGTGTTAGGTCTTACAGAAAGTGAAGACGAAAGCACACAACTTGTAAATTCCATTTCCTTTCCTTCATTTGTACATTTTTTGTCGAAGTTTGCAAGAATTCTTGGATTACTAAATTAGCTAGGAAAGATTGTGATTCAGGTTTATCGTTTCTAACCGTTGTTTGTTGATTCATGATCTATAAACTACATAGTGAGTGATTAGATTAGGAATTTAGTGTTTGTTTTTGTGTTTTTTCATGATGTACTCCATGTATGATGTGTTTCTTTTATTTTACACTGATCAATCTCATCCAATCCATTATCTAATCATGTTTCTTTTTCATTTCTTCATCTCAACTCAAATTTTATTTTCAATTTGATAGTGAATGAAACTTTTGACAAAACCTAAGTCGCCTCAAGTTCATACAAATAATGGTTTCCCCTTAAATGTAGTATAGGGATAACCAAGAATGAGTCCAAGACAAGATAAGTGATTAAACAACTTTAAGTATATGTGTTGTGAATTGAGTGGTGAAACACTACTAATTGTAATCTAAAAATTCCTAAACTATGTTGTGTATTCTAAACTAAGAATGAATTTGATGTAGACTTTACTAAGCTATTGGTGCAACGCCTAAACTAATGCTAACATGAACAATGAATGAAATGCATATGTTTGAATGTAAAAGTGTAATGAATGAAATGGATATGCATGTAAACCGTTCGACAAAAATCCTATATAAAAACCTAATTCCTAAAGATGTTTGATGAAATGATTGAATGCACGTAGATGGAATTATTCTAAACTAAGCTTACGTAACTTCTGACATGCATATATGCCTAATATCAATTGAACATGATTACAAATGCAAATTCAAACTCCAATGCGTATGAACTCGAAAACGAACTATGAGATGAACTCTATCACGAATTTAATACAATAGAGATGTGTGTATGTACAATTAGATGTTGAAAATGGTTTGAAACATTCATATATGACTAATAACAACATAGAGAACCATTAATTCAAAGTAAAATCAAGCACTACAAAAGTCCTGAAATCTGAACCCCAATTAATAAACTAAACTATCATAATGAATTTCACTAAATTCTACTTTAAATGCAATTGGAATTGAATCCTTGAAGTTTATTGAAGCAAAACAAGCATAGAAAGAACACAACCTCACAATTACAACATACAAACAATCACGAAATTCGTGAATTACGAATGGAAAAGTGCAAAAGCGGTATCAACTATCAATCAACTTTCACTTTCAAATTCATTGTAAATTCAATTATGCTTTTGTTGTTCAAGAATCTCTTTGTTCATCTTTAATGAATAATTGGCCATTATATGGTCACCAAATCATAATATTGACTATCAAATTGAAGGAAAAATATTAATTGAGATGAAGGAATGATTTAAAATCAAGATGAGGCGATGAATTTAACAACTTCAATATGTGGAAATTAACAAAATCAGTATATAGATGGAAGAAATCACAAAACTACAAAAACAAACTAAGTTCATAACCTGAAAGCTAGTTATGTAGTTCACAGTTTACAAATTCAGCAACTAAAACTATAAAAACAAAACAAAACATGAAGATCAAATTCCTCTAGCTAACTTTGTAGACTAGGAGTCATTGAAACTTCAAGAATAAAATCCTAAGCACTGATGAAAGTAGAATGAAACACTATGAAGTGTGTGTTCCAAGCTCTTGAACTCCTTGATGTCTTCCTTCTTCTCATACAAGCTTCACTTCTATCAACCATCCAAAAGTACTTCAATTTTTAGAAAAAAAATCACATTTTATACCTCTTTAGGTGCACTACATATTAGCCTACTATTATAAGTACAAAACCTCCTACATCAAGTCATATGTAGTTCTCTTTAACTTTGAGATATGCTCCTTATTTTAGTGAAGCAGGTTCCAGGTTTCCATGTGAGGAGTTCTTTTATTTGATTGGCCATAATAGGTTGTGGAGATGGCAAATAAACCCGCCCCCGTGGGTATTGCCCAAACTCGTCCCCGTTTTGACAAGGAATCCCCGCATTGATTGGGTATGGGTATGGGTATGAAGAATCCCCGACTTTTTCAATTGGGTGTGGGGATGGGTATGGGGATGTACATATCCCCGCCATAATACTCGTCCCCGCCATATCTCTGTCCCTACCATATCTCCGTCCCCGTTTAAATTATTAAAATATTCACAATTAATTAAGTAACCTATATATATATATATATATAGATATGTATATATACATATATATGTATATATATATATATATATATATATATATATATATATATATATATATA
>Ga0214542_1002721_pt1 | contig 36363 bp, 37 predicted proteins | sample CNSS1metaG_FD_160096 | JGI IMG/M metagenome (GOLD analysis project Ga0214542, IMG submission 160096) | Root nodule microbial communities from cowpea collected in UCLA plant growth center, Los Angeles, California, USA - CNSS1 | ecosystem: Host-associated > Plants > Roots > Nodule | place: USA...
ATATATAGATATATATATATATATATATATATATATATATAATAAAAAGAATGGTAAGGGTACTTCAATATATAAAATTAATTTTCCTATAACAAATACTTCTCCTAAATCTAAGACTCCTCTTACTTAAAGTAACTTTAGTTAAATAACACAATTTTATTTAATATTGGGAAAGGGTACAGTCAGAAGAATTATTCACTATCAGTGTCTCCAATATGATATAATTTGAGTCTTTTCTATGAAACTTTTCTATTTAAGTTTTTGTGACATTTTGATTTAATAGAATAATTTTAATAATTAAAGCATCACATAAATATAAACATAAATATAATAGAGCAGAACACTGACAGAAAATATATAAAAATCAACCATTAGAGTTATTTATAATATACTGAAAGGAATACCAAAGGCACAATACATATTAGTGCAGTTTAGTACTTTATTTTTACATCGCTTACCGAAGCCTACAAGAGCTTTTATGCTTCGATTATAACACAACCGAAGCCTATAACTCATCAAAGTTCCCTAATTTTTTAAAATTGTCACTGTCAACAAAGCCTTTGGCCTTGAGTAGAATAGGACCGAGGCCAATCCACTTTAGGCCTTGGTTATTAATTAAACCGAGGCCATATATACCCTATTTAGGTTACCAAATTCGCGAATTGTGCATTGTTTCTCTTCTCCAAATATTCTCTGCACAAAAACCACCACTACTTTGCCATCGTCCACCACAATGTCGTCATCGGTTGTTGCCGCACCACCGAACAACATGCAAACAACCACTATTTGTTGCCAATAGCACTCTCTCTTCTCTCTCACGTCCACTATCCATGATGCTGCCACCATTCTGCTTCGACGAACGTTGCCACTGTTCTGTCGAGTTTGTGGCGCCTCCTTCCCCACTTCCAGCCATCGTCGCGCCGCCATTTCTCCCAAGGAATAAATTGAAAATAATTAGTAAAATTATGTAGTTGTGCAAGGTGGTTATATATTATACTCCTAGATTATTAGTTTATGTGTATGGATATTTTATAAGTGATGTATTTGTATCATATTATAGACCAATTTCTTTGGTAGTCAAAATTTTGGTAGCTAATGTTAGTCATCAATTTAGAGACACATTCATTACAATGCTTATGTTACTATGTTAACATTAACACAATGAAATGATTTTATCACTTGTTTAAATGTAAATTAAAATTCTGCCTGATTCTAATTCTTTGTCACTACTTCAATTCAAGTAAAATTAGTTTGCCTTTTTATACAGTATTTGCCCATCATCTTCAAAATCAGAAGAAAAAGGCTTGCAATGTGAACAATGATGAGAGAGGAACCAATTGAAAGTGTTATTCAAAAGGAAAAAGAGAAAAGAGAACAAGAAGAGAAACATAGAGCATAAGAAAGGAGAAAATATAAAATTTTATTATCCATTGTATTTGTTACACAAAGGCTACATATACATTTTACCTCCTAAACTTTAGAAAAGAATGAATATAGTCCTTTTATATACTATACTCCTATTGAATATGATATTAGCAATGGTGATAATAAATATTTAAATATATTATAAATTTTAATTACTAACCTATCAAAAAAAATTGTTATATATATATATATATATATATATATATATATATATATATATAAAACAAGGTGTAAAACTAAAAAACGAGATAAACTAGGCACTAAAAAAAAAACTTAGCAAAGAGTATATATGCAGGGCTGACCTAAGGGTAAAACAATCGTTTTAGGCCTCAAGGATAAGAAGGCCTCAAAAAAATTTTGTTTTACTACTAATATTTTTCTATTAAATTAATTATAAAATTATGTTTAAGAAAAAAAAAATCTCAAAATTTTTTTTGGTACTAATTAATATAGCTCTATTAAACTAATTATAAAATTATGTTTAGGATAAAAAAGACCTCACAAAAATATTTTATTACTAATATAGCTCTATTAAATTAATTATAAGTTTATGTTTGGGAATAAAATTTAATTAAATTATTATTAGTGTATGTTAAGTTTTATTGGTATTAAAAATTATAATTAATGAGTTAAAACATTTTCTTATGAAATTATAATTTTGTTTACAAGAAAGAGAATGATTAACTATCTTTATTAGGGATGGCAAAAATATCCGCGCCCGCGGATATCCGGGACAGATAATTACTACCCACGGGTATTTATTATCCGCGGGTAGCAGGTAGCGGGTATTTTAATACCCGCTTATAAACGGGTCGGGTACGGGTATCATACTATCCGTACCCGCGGGTACCCGTTACCCGCAAAAAATTAAAATTAAAATTTAATTTATATTTTATTAAGTTAAATTTAATTAAAATTAAAATTAACCATATATTTTATTACATCAAATTTAATTATAATTATAATTTAATTTAATTTATATTTTATTTTTATAATTTTAGATTAAAAAAATTATAAAAAAAGTATATTTTTTAAATATTTGTGGGTATCGGGTATCCATGGGTACCCGCTGGTTTTAAAAATATCCTCGGGTATTTTTTAAGCGGATACCCGGCGGGTAAACGGGCGGGTAACGAGCGAATTTTTTTTTTGGCGGGTCAGGTTGCGGGTAGGCACTATCCGCGCCCGACCTGACCCTTTGTCATCCCTAATCTTTATTCTCTTATAATCAATCTGGATTTTATTTTCTTCTTTTATTTCTCCATGACTTCTCTTACCTCTCCTTACTTTATTTTCTTCTAATAGTCTTTTTTTTTTCTAGGGTTTTGGCATATTACATCCCTTAAATCTCTTGAATCTCATGTTGCCCATGTGTACCAAATTTTTCATCCTCATTTATGGTTAGTATGTTTTTTCTTTCTATTTGTGTTGTTGTTATATTTATTTTGTTTTGAATTTGTATTAGAATTAGAAATGTGTTTCTTTTGCTTAGTTTTGTTTTTCGGTACTTTTTGGGTTAACGGATTTTTTTTTTTGCATATATCTTGAGGAGAAACTGAATCTTTTACAAAACTATTAGTTAGATTATGGTTAATCTTTTGGTGGATAATAGATTAATTGGAGCATAATTCAAAGTTAAGTTTTCTGTAGAAAGATAATTCAAGTTTAGGAAAAAAAAGACTTACTATCGAGTTTAGAAGAACAATAATTTTTTTAATTATTTTTATTAATGATTAATCTTAAAATAAACAACTTTGCAAGTTTGTTAAAAAGTTGAAACTTAAGAACAAAAAGAGACTTGATACTTCAAGATACTTCAACTCTACCATCGAGTTTATTTTTTTTTGACAAATTGTTTTAATTCATTCATTTTATATATTTATCTTTAGTAGTTTTTTATATATTATACTTTTTTATTTCATATAAAAATATATAGTTATGTAAACTAATAAATTTTAATCAGGCTATTCAAAAATTCAAAAGAAAAGAAGAATTGAGACTTTAATTGCATAACAAAAAAGAGCAAATGTCTTGTGTATTACCGTGTGTAGATATTTTATTTTTGGAAGAAAAATGTTTAAACCTTGAAAAATATTTAAAACATGATAATTCGTTGGATATTGATAAATTTGATTTAATTTCAGAATTAAATATCTTAAGGAAAATTATAGGTTTGGAAAATGATAAACCAATTGACATTCTTAATTATATAAAAATAATAAATTCTTTTTCAAATGTATATATAACTTATAGAATAATGTTAATAATTTTAGTGTCAGTTGTTTTAGCCGAAATGAGTTTATCAAACCTAAAGATAATAAACACTTATTATCATGTCTCAAGAAAATTAAACAAATTAGTCATATTATCTATTGAGAAAGAAATGTTAAAAAAATTTAATTATGACAATTTAATAAATAATTTGCATAAAAAAATGCTTGAAAAATAAATTTTAAATAAAATGTCTCATTTTTTAAGTTTGCTTAAGAACTTCCAAACCGTTGGATCGCCCCTATATATATGCTAACAACTTACACTACTAGAAATTCTCATATTACGAGGGATTTTTCTTGCAAATTTGTTAAAAGAAATTGCAAGAAAAGACTGTTTTCTACCATTTTTTCTAAGAATTGTGTTCCTGTAGAGAACAAACAAGATAAGTTAGGCACAAGCGTCACCTCACCCACGTAGTCCGCTATCTCCTCAGTCGGCTTCTTCCCGGTTGATACATGTCGGCTTGGACCCAGGAGGGGTTACCTGCAGAAGGGACTCCGAAGCTCAAGTAAGTCAAAGCTCTCAAAAGGTCAAATCAGGTGATTAAAGGGTTTCTGGCAGGTGAAAAGGTGTCAGAAGGCTGACTTAGGGAGGTTTGGCGCCGCCATTTTGATATTTTGTGATGATTGAAAAGAGTTATGTTTTTGGCGGGAGAGGGTTATGATGCTTGAAATTCGTATGTATAAATGAAGATAATGTTGATAGTTCATTCACTCTGTCTCATTTGCAAAAAATTCGTTCGGGTGCGTTTTAGAGTTGTCCGATATCTTCTCTTCCACCTCCGTCATCTTTTCTAAAGAAATCAGGTATGTCTAGTAGTAGCGATAAGGTTTCGTTGTCAGATTCGGGTAGTGAGCGGTCTAGGGATAATGGAAGTAGTTGAGATGATACCAGCGATAGGGAAGAAATGGGTAGTATAGGGAGAATTACAGTGGAAAGGGTGGTTGAAATTAGGGAAGATCCGCTTGAGGAGCTGGCGGAGAGCAATTTGCCGGCGAAGGCCGGGTACGAATGGGTGGCGGCAGACGTGCGGACTCAACGATCGTTGTTCCGATGGTCGCGTTTGTTAAGATCGTGGTTGAACTGCACACCTATTTTCGAGAAGGGGGTGCAAAGGGACATAATTGCTCCGGAGCGGGTTACCGCTGTTGAATGTGTATGCCATGACCGAGAAGGAGCAGCCGAAGAATTCTTCTATATGTACATGTGCCACTTCTCGCAGCTGCACATCCGACTACTGTTCGACGAATTCACCATGGGAATGTTGCGATTATTGAACGTTGCCCCCACTCAGCTTCATCCGAACAGCTGGGCGTATCTACAAGCTTTCAGATTGTTGTGAATGGCGTTATACTTGGAACCGTCTCCTCGAGCGTTCCTATACTTTTTTGTCATGAGGCCGAAAAGTCTGATAACATGGTTGTCGCTAATCAGTCGGCCTGGTCTCAACAAATTGGAGGCTTTCAATCAATCGTTCAAGCATTTTAAAGATGTGTTTTTCAAGGGCATATGGCGCAGCTTGGTAAGAAAAACTTGACACTTTTCCAAACCTTGCGTAAGGAAAAGGCAATGAAGGCTAGAGCTGGAGGGAAAACTGAGGTCCCCAATCTGCAAGATTCACTAGTAGACGTCCACGTGCATGGTGGTACTAAGAGGAAAGCGGAGTTGCCGATTAGGCCGGGTAAGGGTAAAGACGTGAAGAAAGTTCGAGCTGTTGTGATGGGAGCAGGCTCGACAAGTGGGGTGAAGAGGCCAGAGGCTGGGTTGATTAAGCTTCCGGAGACTACCGTTCAGAAGGACATCGAGATTAACGTGCCGGAGGCGCTGATGGACTCCATTGATAACATGGAGCCGAGAGCGTTGGTAAAGGCTATGGTGGAGTTTAGCAGTAATACATTGTTACTTAGTCGACGTGTGGGATCTTTGTATGAGAGGGAGTTGAAGGAAGGTAGCCGGACTAAGATGGAAGAGTTACAGGACAAGATGGATAAGCACGCGGAAGAGAAAGAAGCGTGGAAGAAGGAAAAGGAAGAGTGGGAAGCGGAGAGGAAGAGGCTTGCTACTTGGAGGGTGCGCTGCCTTGACTCTAAGGAAAAGCTAAAGGGTCAAATTGCAGATCTCGAAGCCGACTACGATGATATCAAGGAGAAACATGACGGGCTGGAGGGTGAACTAGAGGACCTGAAGAGCTGCATAATTCAAGAACATATTAATGGCTTCCAGAAGGGTGTTCGGCAGGCGTCATTTTTTATGAGAATGTTGATGCTAATGATGTTAGGTTTGATGTTAATAAAGATGTTGTCGACGATGTACTTATAGATGAGGCGGAATCTAGGCCAGAAGGGGATGGGGAGAAGGAGGCGGTCGACGCCGATGCTGGTGGTGACGAGATTGTGGCGGAGAACGTTGAGCAGAAGGCAGCTTAGGATTTTTACTTTAATATTTCCAATCTGGTTTAATGATTCTAAGTCTGTAATAACTCGTACATTGCTTTATTTTGATGTGTGCTATGAATGCCGGTTACTTCCGGGTTAATTGCTCTTTATATTTGTGATGTATGGGGTGTTTGCGTGTGCTATTGTGTTAAGGGTGGGGAACTTAAACAAATAACCAACGAGCTAAGGGTGTTCGACCCAGGCCGCTTACTTGTGGTAAGGGTGGGGAACTTAAACGAATAACCAATGAGCTAAGGGTGTTCGACCCAGGCCGCTTACTTGTGGTAAGGGTGGGGAACTTAAATGAATAACCAACGAGTTAAGGGTGTTCGACCCAGACCGCTTACTTGTGGTAAGGGTGGGGAACTTAAACGAATATGAAAGTAAAATAGAGAAAAGTCGTAAAGTTGAGAACCCTTCATTTTATTCATTGAATATGGGGTGCCTCGTTAAAACCTCCCTAGCAAAAACCCTCCTTAGGGAAAAAAGACCAGGTGAGGAAAAAGAGTACACCCAGGGTTACAAGTATTCGGTTCAATTACAGTATACATTCAGCTAAAGTAGAATTTGAGGTGGGACACATTCCAAGTGTTGGGAATCTCTTCCCCAGATAAATGTTCCAGGCGATAAGCTCCTCCTCCTGCGTCTTCGCGTATGCGGTATGGGCTGTCCCATTTAGCGGAGAACTTCCCATCCTTCTTTCTAGCACTGCTGGCCATTCTCCATACTAAGTCCCCGATTGCGAATGATCGTGGACATAGGTTTGTGTTATACTTTCTGGCAGCTCTTCGTTTGGCAGCTAAGTTGCGTATCTGGGCTTTTTCTCTGAGTTCGGGTAGGAGGTCGAGATGAGTGGCCATGTTTTGGTGGTTATGGATTGGGTCATACAGTTCTCGGCGCAAGGATGGTTCGCCAATTTTGACCGGTATCATGGCGTCTGCACCGTAAACTAGGCTGCATGGGGATTCGTTTGTTGATGATTGAGGGGTGCACCTGTAAGCCCATAACACTTATACTAACTCTTCAGATCATCGGCCTTTGGCGCTATCTAATCTCTTGCGCAATTCCACCAGGATAACTTTGTTGGCCGCCTCTGCTTTGTCCATTTGTTTGTGGGTGCTCTATAGAACTTGTGATGTGTTTGATGCCCAGAAGTGTAGAACTTGGCTAATTTCTTATCTATGAATTGTCGGCCATTGTCGGTGATGATAGTGTGCGGAACACCATATCTACATATAATATCTTTCCAAACGAACTGTTGAACTTGTTGTGCTGTGATAGTGGTTAGCGGTTTGGCTTTTATCCATTTGGTGAAATAGTCAACGGCTACAATCAGGAATTTGACTTGCCCCTTGCGGGGGGAGAAGGGGTCGAGGATGTCCATTCCCCATTTAGCAAAGGGCCATGGGGATAGTATGGAATGAAGTTGTTCCTATTTCTGGTGGATAAGGTTGTCATGTTTTTGACATGGTTTGCACTTTTTGACGTAGTCCTGACAGTCTGCTTCTATAGTCGGCCAGAAGTAGCCAGCTTTGACGATTCTAGTAGCCATAGTGCATGCGCCGGAATGGTAGCCGCAAATGCCTTCATGTAACTCCTTAATGATATATTACACTTGTTTTGTAGTGACACATTTGAGAAGTGGTTGGCCGTATCCACGTTTGTAGAGGTCGTCGCCTATCATGGTGTACCTTGCGGCCTTAGCCAGCCAAGTTTTGTCCGCATCTTGTGGGGGGTTGCCGGTTTTTAGGTATTGGATATATGGAGTGGTCCAGTTGTGGTTTTGGGGAGGGGTGGTATTGTCGGCTAGAGAGTGGGTTAGGTTTTGGCAGGTATTTGTGATGAAGGGTGTAGATAATGTTTGATGTAATAAGGATCGGTGATAGCTTTTTAATTTGGTGTTGGCTAATTTGGAAAGGATGTCAGCTCTGATGTTGTCGGTTCTAGGGATGTGTTCGATGCGGACCCGTTCGAAAGCGGATTGAATGATTGGGCGGACCAGATGGTAATATTGTAGAAGGATAGGGTCTTTAATTTGGAATTCGTCGTTTAGGTGCCCTACAGTAAGTTTGGAGTCGGTTTTGCACGTTAACGTCTTGACACCGACTTCGCGGGCAAGGAAAAGGTCGGCGAGGATGTCTTCGTATTCGACTTGGTTGTTTGATGTTTTGAAGGCGAAGTGAAGGGATTTTTCAATGAGGATATCGTTAGGTCCTTCTAACACGATGTAGGCACCGACACCTTTGGGATTGGAGGAACCATCTACATGAAGCGTCCACTGGTCCTCTGTGGGTGTGTGTTGGAGGTCATTGACAAAAACCAAGAGGCATTGGGCTTTAATGGGGCCATGGGGTTCGTAGCGAATGTTGAATTCTGACAGCTCGACGGCCCAAGATGACATCCGTCCGGCTAGGTCTGGTTTTTGCAATATTTTTTGGATTGGGTGTGAAGCGGGAAATGGCTGTGAGGCGGCCTATGAGGCATTGGACCTCTTTGATGGTAGTGAGACTGCGCATTTCGATAATTGCCTTGCACTTTTCGGGATTGGCCTCTATACCGCATTGGGTTAACATGAATCCGAGAAATTTACCGCGGTCGACTCCGAATACACACTTGTCAGGGTTGAGGCGAAGGTTGTATTGGCGTAATACGGAGAAGACCACCGAGAGGTCTTGGGCATGTTGGTGGTGGCTTGGAGACTTGACAACTATGTCGTCGACATATACTTCGACACATTGTCCCATTAGATGGCTGAAAACTTTGTCCATCAGTCATTGGTAGGTCGCTCTAGCGTTCTTAAGACGAAAGGGCATAACTCTGTAAAAGTAGTTGGCGTTGTCCGTGATGAAAGCGGTCTTATTCATGTCAGATGCGGCCATGGGGATTTGGTTGTACCCAAAGTATGCGTCCAAGAAACTAAGCACTTTATTCCCTGTCGCGCCGTCAACAAGTCGGTCGATATTGGCTAAGCGGTAGGCATCGCGAGGATAGGCCTTGTTGAGATCCGTGTAGTCTACGCACATCCGCCATTTGCCATTGGCTTTCTTCACCAAGACTACATTAGAAAGCCAAGTGGTGTATTGAGCTTCTTCGATGAATCCGGCGCTTAGTAACTTGTCAGCCTCACCCTTAGCTGCTAGGCGGCGTTCTTCGCCAAGTTTGTATTTTTTCTGGGAGATGTAGCGGGCTTCTTTGTAGATGGATAGCTTGTGAGATGCTACTAGAGGGTCTACCCCAGGTAAGTCAGCGGCTGACCAGGCAAAAATGTTGGTGTTGCTGACAAGGATAGGTGTGATGATGGCACGCTCGTCAGAATTCAAATTGGTGCCTAAGTTGATGGAGTGGCCATTGGGGAGCTCGAGGGGGGAGGTCTCCTCAACAGCTTCGAGACGGACGTCCTGGCCAACTCTGGGGTCTAGATCCTCGCCTGATGGGGCGATGTCGGAGTCAGGTGGTCACTCAATGTGGTTGGTTTGCTGGATGGGGAGTTGTGGGCGCAGGCTGGCCATGTAGCATTCGCGTGCCAGGCGTTGGTCGCAGTGGATAGTGAGGATGTCGCCGTAAGGGGATGGGAATTTCATGGCCAAATGGGGGGTGGAGACGACAGCACCGAGGGTGTTGAGCAAAGGATGGCCTAGGAGGACATTGTAGGATGTGGGTGCGTCGATGATAAGGATGCGGATGGGGATGGTTTTGGTTTGTGTTCCATCACGAAACACGGTGTGAAGGTCGATGTAGCCGCGGGTCGAAACTTGTTCGCTAGAGAAGCCATAGATTGGTTCGTCGTATGGGACCATGGCCGTATCCGGGAGCTGGAGCTTTTGATAGGTGGCCCAGTAGAGAATGTCAATAGAGCTACCTTAGTCGACAAGGATTTTTTTAACGGCGTAGTTTTCAATTTCAATAGTGATGACCATGGGGTCGTCTTGTTGGTGGTCGACGCCGTGAAAGTCGTTGTCTGTGAAGATGATGGGAGGCATGCGACATCTATGATGGGAATGAGTAATATGGTTGGTGGATTGAATATGGCGGAGGTGTTTCTTTCTGACCGAAGAGGTGGATCCTTCACCAGCGAAGCCACCAGAGATGGTGTTGATAGTGCCTCGTAGGGGAGGGTCGGCGAGGGTGATGTCGGTGTGGGCCGGTTGGGGTTCCTGGTTAGCGGGTTGGGCTGGGCATCTGTCGTGACGGGAGTCGTGTGGAAGGTGTCTATGGTCGGATCGAGGGGGGTGGCGGGATCGAGAGGAGTGATCATCTCTACGGATGAAGCGGCGAAAGTGACCAGCACAGACCAGTTCTTCTATCTTATCCTGGAGTGCTTTGCAGTCTTCTGTAGTGTGGCCATGATTGCGGTGGTAGCGGCAATACTTGGTCATATCAGCATTAGAGGGTGTGGTTGTCTTGCGTGGTGGAGGGATGAGGTCAGCTTGTAGGGCCTCATCAAGGATGCGGGAGCGGGCTACAATAAGAGGGGCATATCTGGTGAAGTGGGGTTGGCGGGGCTCGTGTGGGCAGGTATCAGGGCGGGGAGGTTGTGGGGTAGGGTTGGCGGTGGTGGCTGCATAGTCATTGCAGAATTTGGTATGGAGGGTCTGCATTTCTTCCATGCGGACATAGTCGGCCGTACGCAATTTAAGTTCGTGCATAAAGGCAGGTGGGTGGAGGTAGACGTTGTTGGCGAAGGGGCCGGGTTGTAGGGTAAGTGCCATGCATTGGAGGATCATCTCTTGGTTGAGGTGTGGGGTGCGAAGAGCTGCCTTACTGAAGCAATCTATGAATGCTCTGAGTGGTTCGCCTTGTTCTTGTCGAATGCCCAAGAGGGAGATTGTGGTAGTTTGGTGTGGACGACTGCCAGCGAAATGGGTGGAGAACATATGGGATAGAACGTCGAAGCTGTCGATGGAGTAAGGTGGGAGGGTTGTGAACCATTCTAGAGCAGGGCCCTTGAGGGTGGTGGGGAAGGCTTTGCAGAAGACCGGGTCTTGGAACGTGTACAGGGCGACATGGGTGATGTATACTTTGAGGTGTTCATCAGGGTCGGTTTTGCCGGTGTAGCGGTCCAGCGTGAAGGGTTCTCACTGGGCAGGAAGCGGGGTGTTGGCGATAAAGTCGGTGAAGGGGTGACGACGTCTGGGCTGGTGGGGAGGGAGCAGATGAGGTGGGATGGGATGGTTGATCATAACCGAGAAGGTGGAGGTATGGTTGTGAGGGGGGATGTGGGTTGTTGGAAGGTATTGTGGGTTGTAGGGTGGAACATGTGTAGTGTGTAGGGTGGTGGGTATGTTGTAGGGGATCTGGGTGGTAGGGAGGGTAACAACAGGGGTTGGGGCTGCAGTATACCCTGGTTGAGTGGATGGGAAGTGAGTGGGATGGGTGGAGGGGATGGGTGTTTGTTGGGTGGTGGTGAAGGTGTGAGGGGTGGGGTTGTATTCGCTTTCCTCTTCTGTGGGCTGGAAGGTCGGGGACCTTGTAGCCTCATACGCCTCCTTGGCCTTTCCCTTCAGGGTGGGATCAGCTTCGATCTTTCGCCTAAGGCAAGAGTTCTCTTACCGCAGCACCTCCATTTCATCAGCGCTGCGTTTCTTCAGATCTGCTAGTTCTTGTTGCATCTTCGTTTGGCCGTCCAGGATGGCGGCTAGGTCAGGGGTGATGCCAGCAGGTCCTGAGGGACCAGCATCCGCCTGCTTGTTCACTCCAGCTCTGCTACCGGTGGAAACCATCTTCGGAGAAAAACGGGTACTAAGGTGATTGTCTCGTGCCCCACGGTGGGCGCCAATTGTTCCTATAGAGAACAAATAAGATAAGTTAGGCACAAGCGTCACCTCACCCACGTAGTCCGCTATCTCCTCAGTTGGCTTCTTCCAGTTGATACATGTTAGCTTGGACCCAGGAGGGGTTACTTGCAGAAGGGACTCCGAAGCTCAAGTAAGTCAAAGCTCTCAAAAGGTCAAATCAGGTGATTAATGGAGTAATGAATGTGTACCCTTAATTACTGGGGTCCACGCGTATTTATAGAGTATTAATTATGTCTGATTACGACATGGGTTGGGCCCTAGTTTGGGCTGCAGGTGGGGCCCAGGCCGTTAGTTCGACTATCGTGGGCTTATTGGATGGCAGGAGGGTTTTCATTTTGCTAAGTCTTTAGGAGCAGTCTGATCCGATTACTTCTCCAGTTGATGGATGTCGTCTTTGCCCGTGCACTATCCTAGGTTGGCCGTTCTGTTGTTAGTTTAGGCTTCGTTCCGTTATGAGTTTAAGCTTATGCCGGCCCAAGTCGTGTACTTGGGTTGTTTCCAGCATATACGTAAGGGTCATCATTTATATGGTTAAGTTAACCAGGTCCAGTACAAATTTTAATTGGTAGGTAATTCCTTCATGGGTAATCATATTCGACAAAATTATAAAATTTGCAAGTATTTCCTACAAAATTTGTTGCGGAAAGTGTTTTATATAAAATATTTTGTATGAAATTTGGTAACAATTTCTGCAAATATTTTTTCACAACAAAATTTGTAAGTATTTTCTACGAAAAAAATTTCAAAACAAAATTTACAAGAAATGAGTTTTTTTTATTTGTGTTAATCCCTAGCTTGAATGCCTCATGCTTGATAAAATGCTTGAACAACTATAGTTTTGATTACAGAGTGCCTCAGCTCTTGTCAGTTGTTTCAATGAGATTTCAATTTAATTGCAACAAGGCACCACCTCATTTTTTATTCAACTCAACAATTCAATTGCACCAAAAAATCATCAATCTGCTTGAGAATTCAAAACCATTGATTGAATACACTATAAGAAAATTATTTTTTTAGTGGTGGGTATTTACTGACGTTTAAACAAAATCGACGTTATGCTTAAAAAAAATTTAAGGAGTAAGTAGAGTCGCTTGAAAACCGACGAAAAGTTTGTTAGTTTAATCTATGCCTTTTCTTCTTTCCAGTTACATCAATATCTTCGTCTTTTCCCTGATTTCTTTCTCTTCACAATAGAAGAGTTCATTCTTCGTCTTTGCACTGATTTCTTTTTCTTCACAACAGAAGAACTCATCAATGCAAACCATATCCTCTACACACTAGATTGAAGTTTTCGGAGCCATCTTCTTCCGTTGTTCATAATCGTAAGTATTTTTCCTTTGATTTTTTTCTCCATGTATATTATTTTGAGTTTCAGAAATCCTAATCCTATCTTCAATTTGTTTAACCCTAGCTTGAATTTCCCTCTTTTTCTTTCTTGGCTTAGTTTCCTTCTCCTCATGCGTACTCTCTAAGGTTAAGAGGAACAAGGTGAGTAATGTATTCGTGTTCTATTCTTGAATTAAGACCTTGATGTTTGGAGTTTTTGCTTCTGTTTTTCTGAAACTAGTTCTGAATTTTGATGTTTTATTTTGTAGAAGAAGGATCTCAGTTGGAATGAGAGACTATGTCATCTACCATCAAGTTCAACATTTGGATTGGAATTGCATCAATTGTTTGTTTGGCATTGGTGTAGAGCATTGTGAATTTTATATTGTTCAAGAATTATAGTTCGGGAGGGAAAAAACACACGGTTTAAGATACCTATCAATGCAAGGATTCTGTTTTGATCACTTGGTAATTTAATAATCTTTTTCATATCTGTTTTTAGTTGTTAGCACATTACGTTCAATAATCATAGGTTAAGGAAAGAACAAAGCTTGTTTGCTTGATTATTGGCTTGTGCATTGTCGCCATTTACATGTTAGAATGAACATATTTGCTCTAGAAATAAAGTTTGATTTTTTAACCACATTATTGAAAGTGGATGCATCACCATCCGATCTAGTTGTCAAACCGAGAAAACTACATTATATGAAATCTTAAAATTAATATTGAAAGCGCAGTATGTAAGATCCGCGGAATTTAATTAATTAAATAATTAATTAATTAATAAATTCAGGTAGGTTGTACATTTATGACATTAAATTCTGTTATGTATGATGTGAAAAAGTATTAACTCAAGTGGTTGAAAGTACTTTGATTGTGTGAGAGGACTTGGGTTCGAGTCCTATGTATGCTAATTGTGTGTATTTTTGTTATTAATGTTTTAATAGTATGTTAGGCCACATTTGTGTATGAGATAATGCTTGAATTGTGTGGCAGCTACAGGGCTGAGAAACAATCAAGTCATGGTCCTTGAAAAGCAATAAAACCCAAATTTAATTATATTCCTGTTTTTTTTATTAACCAATTAGTAAGACCTATAAAAGGAAAAATTTGATAGGAGAATAAGGTTTTGGAAGTCTATTTTCTGAGAGTTTAGAGGGAGGACGAAATTTGAGAGTGAAAGGAGAATTGGGAGTGAGGTAGATAGGGGAAACGGAAGTGGTGGCACGGTCAGTCCTTGGTGATCGAAGGAATCCTTCAATTTCAAGTTTTAAGCGGGGAAACATCAGGTTAGGGGAGCTGAGCCGAATTTCCATGTTTATATTGTTGTTTTGTATGATCTGTGATGGAATTGTGTTCTGAATTTCGTGCTACATCTGAGGGAATTAGGGGTTATGGGTTTTGGTACTGTTTATTGAACTTTGGCCAAAAAGCATGAAAATAATGGGGTTATGCACTGTCTATTTCGTGGTTATGCAAATTTGGGCTGCTGGGGGTCTATTTTAGTGTTCAATTATGCGCGTATGACTAATGGGATTGTGATGAATGAAATGGTATGGATTTGAAGTATATTTTGGGTGGATTTGTTGCTTTTGTGTGCGCGAAACAGTGCTAGAGTCTGCATGTCTCGCTCAGGCGAGCCAGACTCGCCTAAGCGAAATATGCAGGGACTCGAAACCCTTCTCTGTTCGACCATCTCGCTCAGGCGGGGTGTGTTGGTCTTGGGCGACAGTTCGTCTCGCTTAGGCGAGTATGCCTCGCCCAAGCGAGAATTCGTGTGCATTTGTGTGGTTTGATTGAACAACTCGCGCAGGCGAGGTTGATAATGGTCTTGAGCGGGAGTATGTCTCGCCCAGGCGAGACTTCGAGGGCGGGTTATGCTGTTGAATTGAACTCGTCGCTTGGATGAGATGAATTATGATTCTGGGCGAGCGAGGGTCTCGCCCAAGCGAGGGTGAGCTCGCTTAAGCGAGAGTACGTGTACTGCAGAGCTTCAAGAGGCTCGCCCAAGCTAGTGGATCTAGCTTAAGCGAGATAGGCTGGATTGGTGGAACAAAGGATATTGACCTAAGTGAGCAAGGGTGTTAGTGAGTGTTCAAGACCTGAGTTATTGTTGTACTGAAGGAAATTGTAATGCGTGGTCCATAAGGCTTCTAAGGTAATCCTAATGGTGGGCTTGCTGGTGTTCCATGGGTTGTGTCCCGGAACGTATCCTTGAGTTGTGGCTCGGGATAGGGGTTAAGCACGTGGCATTCTATGGGTTGTGGCCCGAAATGACTTCCCTTGAGTTGTGGCTCAGGATAGCGGATGAAGTCGAGCAACCTTTAGTTGTGGCTCGGGTTGGCGAGTGTGCCGGTGTGAGTGTGCTGGTTGTTGCCAGTACGGATGGGTCCAGATGGATTGGCCTCTTCAGTGGTTGCTGATGAGTTTGGTAGTCCTGGGACGTTACGGACTATGTTCGTACTTGAGAACTCTACCTGGCATTACGGTATGTGATCCGTAGCATGGTTTCTGCACGTGCTCTGTCGGTTGTGGCCGTAGGTTTTGCAGCAAGGCACCTTGAGATACTCAATAGAAATGTAGAACATTGCTAACATAGTTGTGGCCATGAGAAGAAATGGGAACGAGGTTTCCTGATGTACCTACTACACGTGGTGGTGGCCATGTGGAGGGAAGGTAACGAGACTTCCACTAGATGCATCGGTGTTCATGGTGGTGGCCATGTGATGGAAATGGTGTAAGGTTCTATGGGAAAAGAAAGGATATTTTATATGGTTGTGGCCACGCGGTATAAAGAAAGAGTTGTGTTATTGTTATATTTTTTTGAATTGGTTATACATGTATATGTATGTTAGGTATATTTTTTTGTGTTTCAACTGTTAGCTCACCCTATCTGCTTGTGTTTGGCAATGATCGTGTATGCGGTACACGTGAGCAGGTGATGATGCAGGTGGAGCTGGTGAGGCTTAGCTGCGGAGAGGGGATGATTATGGGAATTTTTATGTTCACATTTTTGTTATTCTACTTTAAAATATGATGTAAAGGCTCATGGCCTACTTTACTAAATTTACGGTTTATATTTATGGACTTATTAGTAATTTAATGAAGTTTTACATTTTTCATGTTTTGAGAAACGAGGTATTATTATTAAGTGAGGTTTTAATAAATGATGCCGATGTATTATTTCTATTTTATTTTTATTAAATTCGTAATATCCGGACTGGATGTTACATAGGATGATAAATGTAGAAATCTTAAATGCATATAAATGGTTTACTAACACAATATCAAACTAGTAAATGCATATGAATGGTTTAATATGTATAGAAAGTATACCCAATTTGATCTTTATAAAACAAATTAGTACTTTGGCGGGTAACGAAACACCAAGTGACTTGTGTATGAAACCTTTTTTTTACTATAGCCATCATAGGATTGAGACTTTTGCTTTTTGCGTTTCTCATTGGAAACATTCAGAACTTTCTTCAAGGTCTTGGACGGAGGTAAAACTTACCTTATACTGCAACTTTTGAGCAAAACTTGATGATCAAGTGCTAATGTGTTTGGTGTTGTACCATGCTTGATTTTTTTTCTTCATTCTCTTTTATAAGAGGTTAGCAATGCAACTTAGACTCGATGATGTTGAGCAATGGATGAGTCATAGGCGTTTACCAGAATACCTCAGAAGGTATAATATTTTCCCATTTTTTTCATGAATTATTATTTTACACACATGTACATCATTCTAGTGTTAATAATCTAATTTTTATGACTTATGTAGGTCTTCTGATGATGGAACTTATAGAATACGATATGCGAGGAACTCACACAATCCCCGAATATATGTGCCTCGACCTCTAGATGCTATAAATGGTCAATTAATTGCTTCTACTTCTGTTAATAGATCAGGTCTGGAATAGAAAGTGGCTGAATTTTGCATTTTTTACCATGTTAAATTTGATATGGTGGTACAATCTATTAAGTTTTTAAGTTGGATCAATTATATTCTCTTAAAATCTAAATGGAATATAAAAAAAATATCTTTATATATTTCAACATGTTTTTTAAATAAATAGTACACATGGAATAGTGGATGGAATTATCAAATCTTATTGAAGTCAAACTGTCCGAGTTTAGACATACAAATGGATGACTTGTTACTTAAACCTTCCAGATCAGTAGTCTGACCTACTGACTAAAATAATTACCTTTGTGTTATTAGGTTATTATTGACTGAGGAATGGTCCACTAGCTAGTTTACCATCCTCAAGCAATGGTCAACAAATATCAAGTACTTTATTGTACATATAATGCAAATGGAACTATTTTTGTTACTGGTAGCTTTGATACTTTTGCTAGGGTAGGTTTATTGGCGTACTCTTCACAAATTTCCTATTTTCTCTCAAGAATACTATTAGCTTATTTAATATCGCTTCTATGCAATGTTGAAAATTATTATTATTTGCAAGTGTGGAGTGCGTTGAAGCCCAACACTAATGACCCAGAACAACCAATAAATGAGATAGATTTATTATGTGGTTATGAAAATGATGTTAATTATGTACAATTTAAGTTAGACATCCTGGTTAGATCTACACTTGTTTGTTTTGCTTTGTAATGATCCTTATTATCTTTTGCTATTCCGCATGCAGTTGTTGCTCTATGGCTTCAAAAAAATTTAACATTTGACCCCTTGAAAGAAGAAAATACACTGAAGTTTCAAAATTTTTGGTATATCTAGCGCTTGTTATAATATTTTCTATCCTGGTTGGTTTTATTTAATGTAACAACTGTATCCCTTCTCTCATTACTAAATATTTCAGGTCTTATCATGATAACATAATTACATGCTCTCGTGAAGGAAGTGCAATTATATGGGTTTCCAGATCACGTAAATCTCATGTGAGCTCCTTTAATTGGATTACCATTGAATTTTGGTATATTTTTATTCTTAAAGGAATTTTCTTTTCTAGAATTGTTTTGGGGATCTGTGGCAGTGGAGGTTCATTTTCCTCCTTTGCTTTCCATGTTAAATATACTTTTCTCTTCTATTTCAGGAAAAGTATAACGTTGAACTCGTGCATATCATTTAAAAGTGCCAACACCATCCCTGCCTCCCTAACCTCCTGAGGTGGTCCAAGGCACATCTCGTGATATCAATATGATTATATGATGTTAATAACTTTACTAGAGAGTAAGGCTACCATTAAAATTTTTAAATTCATGGATTACATTTATTGGCAGTTATAACCGCCGCTAAATTTTCAAATTTTTTAAATTTACCGGCGGTTATAACTGCCACCAAATTTTTTAAATTCGTAGACTTAGCGGCAGTTATAACTGCCACTAAGTATTTAATTTAATATAATTAGAAAAAATTAGAGGTAGTTAAAACCGACTTTATCAATTTTAATGGCGGTTATTTTAGCGATTACAATAAATCGACGATTAAATAATATTGTGGCGCTAAATTTTGTGGCCGTTAATTAACTGACGGGAGAAAAAATAGTGGCGATTATAATCGCCACTAAATAATATATTAAACTGGCTTTAAAATTTTAGTAGTGATAATCTTCAAAATCACCCACTAATTAAACCATCATCAATTGCACTAGCTAAAGGAAAGATCTTAAATACTCCAAGAATTTGATCACTTCAAGCTTATTTTAAATTGAATCATTTACACTATTTCGATCATTAAGTCATCGATCAGAATTGATAACAATATAATGGCGGATAGTCAAATAATAACCTTACAAGTATTTTTAGTGCGTAAAAATGTTAAATGTTTTCTTTTTATTTTTTTATTTAAGGATTAAGTATATTTTTAATTCTTGAAATTTGACGCAAAATTGAGATTCATCTTTATTTCAAACTTGATATATTTTGATTCTTAAACTTTAAAAATGAATTGATATACTTCTTTTAACCTGAATATATTAAAATTTTCATAATAAATCTTATTTGTCTATATTTCTTAAGGTGTAATTTTTTTTATCATAAGTTCAATGTGACTTTTCATGTTTTATTCACATTATTTTTTTTATTTTCATTTATTTTAATGAAGTTTTCATGTGATTTTTTTTTCAACAAAGAATGAATAAATTAAAGAAGAACACTTATAGGGTGTTCTAACCCTTCTACAAAAAGATCAATAACATGTATAAAATGATGCAAAAGCTTGACATCGAAACCTTTCAAGACATGACAGTCAATAACTAGAGATCCATCAAAGATTAAAAAGATCCTAAAAAGATGCACATGACACTAAAACAGTAGCCACAAACTTGTTCTGCTACTCCAAAATACACAACCAAAAATAGAGACAGAAAGACCCTACACATGAATAGTTATAGACAAAAATTTTCATGTGAATATAAGATCAAAGTTTAATGATATTTACCATGAGCTTATTTGAAAACTCATATTTTTATTTTACTCTTTATAATATAATGATTGTTAACTGCTATTTTAGATTTATTGAATAAAACTGCTATCTTTTTTGTTTTTTATCATATTTGTAAAAATATATTTAACTTTATTAACGAATAAAAGTTTATTTTACATGTGAACTTAATCAATTTATAAATATTAATAATTTATATTATAATACAAATGTTTCAAAAATACTGAAAATCATGTGTGACAACACTGTATTTATGCTAGTATCAATAAGAATATGAGATCTTTAACCACGAACTAAATATATTATATAAAAATCAATGTCTACAAATAGTTAGATAATGATCCAACAGGTAACTTAATATGCACAATAATGATGTGGCGAATCTAACACAAGTGGTGTATGAATAATATAAAAGAAATGCTGTAAAATTAATCTAATTAATCAATTCAATCTACAATAATTGACATGTTTTTAACTGGTGAGATAAAGAAAGAGGAATCTAGGTTGAACTAGATGAATGAGGTATCTAGATTGCTATTGCTCTTTCAAGCTGCATCTTCCTGCATTTATTATATAATTAATCTATTGTTTCAGCTTTGAATTTCGTTAATCAGCATAGTAGTAAGTATTTTGTTTCCACAATTCAAACGTTTAAAATATTCTACCTTAAAAGATTTATCTGGAAGAAACATAAATATAGCTGAGTTAGGTAACGAATTTTCGTTCCCCAATAGGGTTAAGTGTTATTAAGTATACAAAACAAAAAGTGACAACATAGCAAAATATGGTGGAATTTTCACCGTATAAAAATGGTGGAAAAGTTGTTGTGGTGCTAAAAGTCTTAAAGATTAAAGATAGGAATACCGAATACGTATCTCAAGTTTTTGAACCTTTTTCTATTTGGTTTGTGGATTTCTCGAAGCCAACATGGGAAAAAGCAAATAAATGTACGAATAATATAAATGGGAATCACTTGCAACACTCAAACAAACAATAATTGGGAATCACTTTCAATGACACTTAGTCAAGTGATTGAAAGGAGCATCTAATAATTCTTCAAATATATATATATATATGGAACACAACTCACAAAATTAACTGTATTAAACCGTATAATGGATGCAAATTAATCAATTGCTTAATTAGATTTTTCAGAAGTGTACTTTAAATTTAAAATTATTTTATAAAATTATTAAAGTAGAGCTTATATTTATTTATATATTATAATTTGGATATACATAGAATCTATAAATACATTTCTTTTTATATGATTATTAGAACGTTTACGATAAGAATATCAATCGTAAAAATAAAAGAGGTTCGATAAGTAACTCAACTAATTTTATTAGAATAAGTTTTTTATAATTCTAATACTTTTTAGAAAGTAAAATTTACATTTCATTCGATCTATAGATTTACATTCATCTATATTTATATTTTATTATTTTCTCTAATTAAGGTGAATCTTCAAATATAATATAAAAAGGAAAAATCAGTTTACCAAAGTACCTAATTTTATCTTGAAATCAAATGATACATTCAATTGCTTCAAAGAAAATCTTGACTTTGGTGGCAGGGTATCGAATTTTTTTTCATCTCATTTCAACAACTTCGTAGAAATCTCAATTTATTGGCCCCCACTTCGCACCAAAACCAGATGTTCTAATGCTGGCTTTCCAAGAAACATATATATAATTAAAAATGAGTTTGTTTGCGTAAAATAATTTACAAAATAAATTAATAAAAAATCATTATCGATATGATTTATAACCTGTTAAAACTAAAAAACATACATTATGTGATGGTTTGTGATTAAATTTACACTATCAGGGTATGGATTATTTTATTGGTTAAAAATATATTAGTTTAAAATTAATTATAGCTGTAGAGATACTCAAACTGAACTTCCTCAAACAATTATAATTTTATAACGTATGGTACATCTACAAAATGGAAAAGGTATTTATCATGTTTCAATGTAGAACGCACAATGCGTCGGCTAAATCCACGAAAAATAGACTATTATAAAAAAATTATTTAAAAACAAAATTTATTCCAGCAAACCTTAATAAAACGGGAGCTTTATTAATTTGAGTTGGATGGCAGATGCACAAAATTTAAAAATTGTTGTCATGACATGGCCGACAGATAGGCTCCACAAGTAAATAAACATAGGTTAATTTAGGTGAGAAAATTTTCATAATTAATCCTTTTCCTTCACCGCAAGTTTTCACATGCCTCTTTTCCCCTTGCAGCAAGTCAATTTGCAGAGATTGGGTGAAGAGTGGCGAACTCTTTCGATGAGGGACGCGGCTTGTGCGAGAGAGTATGTGACGACCTTCCTTCACCCTTCAACTTTGTGACAAAATAGATAATTAATTTAGGTCTATGTTATATTTATTTGCATCTCTTGCATTTGCTATACTAAATTTGGCAGATAAAGAAATATATTGCAAACTTCAATTTTATGTTCCCTTATGTAGGAAATATGCCTAGATGTGTGGAAGGGATGGTAGGGTCATCTCGCTGAACCAATCTAGACGTGGAGTGCGAGAGCCATGCATGGTTGTCTTGCCATTCTAGGATGTTTAATTCCTTTATCCTTTCCGTAAGTCGACATCCTAGGTGTAACATCCTAATAAGATATTACTTAAATAGAATAAAGTAAATAATTTAATTAAATAAAATATCTCATTTATTTTTCAAGTCTTTTCCCAAACACGAGAAAAGTTTCAAAACGTAAATCTAAAGTTCGCGATATAAGACAAAACAACCATATTCGGTCTTTAAAATTAAAAAAACTAAAGCAATAAAACCAATACTTAGATTACATGAAAGTTTCACATATAAAACAAGCAAATCTTTATAAATTCTCCTGCTCTCACACTCCATCACTACATATTTCATGGCTCACCTGTTACATCATCTACTCCCAAATAACACATTATTCGATCATCACCACATACAAACTGATAGGGTGAGATATGCGCATAGATGAAAATAAATATGAAATACACCCACCCAAATATCTCGTAATTATTTAACTTTTAAAACAATGAAATACCCATTTTCTCACACTAATAACCTTTATGAGCTTATGCATGTATTCTTATTCATGGGACTTTCTCGTGCTTCCACGAACCTCCTCGCTCGGGGTCCAACCTACGAGCCTATCCCGCTCATAGTCTTGCTCCACAGACTCCCTCGCCCGTAATCTGAACTCCTCGGACCTGGACACGCATACCCGTCTTTCCTACTATGAACTCCCTCGCTCGTAGCATTCCCAAGTTGAGCAGGATATGAACTCCCTCGCTCACTCATCCCAACAAGGGTACCTCCAGTGAACTAAACCGTTCTTGTTTTGCATGCGGTCCACCCTACACGAACTCCTCGCTCATGTCACCAACCAAGCACATCCCAGATCGCCTATGGACTTAGTCCATCAAGCCTAACATCACAAACAAAGTTTCCAGCCGCAATCGTATCTGCTTGACGTTGCCAAAGCGCCGTCGGGTGAAATCCAAGCAAATTGCCTGGCGCACCATTCTGTGCCACCAGGCACCACTTATGTTCAGTGGCCACTACCACTATTTTAGATGTCTTCCACCTGGCGGTGCAGGGTGAGCCGCCAGGCGCCATACCAGTAGCGTAGTGCTACTAGTTTTTGGCACATTAATCAGGCCTTAATTGGCCCCCCAATCAACTCATACATAAATTATCATACAATTATACTTAAACAGACCCCAATAATACTCCCATAACAACATTTCAAAGCATTATTAATCATAATTTCACAGTCCAAGCCATACTTATACTTAAATATAATGCAAGTAATCCAGGATTCATTCCTTTTTCCCATTGGCACGTGTTAACTCCCTTTGTAACTCAATATCCCAAAGAAATACATAATTACATTACAAATACACAATTTACCACATTCAATACATAATCCCTTAATTCTTTCATGCATTTGACTTCGTAAGACTCATCCTTATACACACTAACATTTAATTCCATCACATGTTCAATTTTATACGTCCTTTAACAACTATCCCATTTCATGAACAAAGACCCTCGAGCCATAACCCCAAGAACGCAAGTCACAAAGCCACTCAAGATGCCACTGCTCTAACAGGTCGCCTGGCTGCAGTCCAGATGCCGCCAGGCGGTGCGTGACCAGTTGGGTTCTGCCAGATTTCTCCCATACCCAGTGTGACTCGCAAACACTCTGATTTCAATGTCCACCTTCAGGCTGACATGCTTTCACATGCACACAACATCCAGGCTTCATAATCTAATCATGTTATCATCAATTCCACACAAACAGTGCATCAATCATAAATATCATCCATGTTATTCATTCCCAATCCCAATATGGACCCTAAATCTCAAATTCATGTGAAGGTTTTATGCAATTTTTCCACCAATTAAGCAATTACGGATAATAAACCAAAATACCAATCGTACTCATCTCACGAAAACCAACTCCAAACGTCCCCACATCACTGAAATACCAAAAACCCGAGAGAACTGGGCGAGCTAGTTCGTGTCGCCTAGCGGACAACATCTAGCCGCCAGGCGGTCCATAGAAGAAAACACAGAAAATGGGTTTTGGAGACATGAGTTGCCTGGCAGGCCTTCAACGTCGCCAGGCGGTTTCTGGAAGTTTCTAGAAACGCGACAAGATTCAACAAAACTCCGAAAAACATAACCCATTCATCCAGTATAGCACAAAATCATATAATTGGCATACAATACATAGAATTAAACTCCCCTAACCCTCAATTCCCCCTTCTCTCACCATTCATTTGCCTCTTTAATTGTACCTTAATTAGAGTTAATTTGGCCAAAATGAAAATGGTTAATTGTTAAGGGTAATTGCCATTCAATGAATCATAATGAACTATTTTTCAGCTCCCCTTGGCTGCTCCTTCAGCTAGGGTTTTCCTTGCCCCTTCACATTCATGCCCAAAACTAAAATTGGCAAAAAAATAGTTTACTTTGGTTTAACCAAGGTTTGAATCCACAACCACTCAATCACAAAGTCAATGCACAACCACTCAACCAATTCATGTTTCATGATAATTTATGAAATCCTAAGATTATACCATCAGTCAATATGATCAGGCATACGAAAAATAATAAAAATTAGATAACACACAAATGACATACATAGGACTCGAACCCAAGTCTTTTCACACAATAAAGTACTCTTAACCACTTAAGCTAGTACTTTTCCACATCACATCACTTAACATTTAATGCCATAAAGGCTCTCACTACCCGCATTTATTAATTAATTATTTACTTAATTAAATTTCACGGGTCTTACACTAGGATTCTTCTATCTCGTCCATAGGTCAACAACCTAGGATGTTTGATTCCACTATACCCCTACACAGCCAGACAACATATGCTCTCTCATTCCCTTACACCCTACAAGCCCACATGCTAGGGTTTCATAAGCTTCTCCACACTTTGGAGTGCCATTTGGTAATCTTTTTCAGACCTTTACTCTATTAACCTCTATTGTCACTTCTACCACTCCAGATGCTTCTATTCAATCTACCCTAACTCATATAGTCTCCATCTAGCTCCTGTAGTCCAAATCCTACCTCATCCTTCTAGATCCTAATTAATGTAATAGTGGATCCCTCCCCATCTATTGAACCTCCTTTGGACCATAATTTACCAACTGAGGAGTTGCAATGTGATGAACATGGCAAGGTCATTATTATACCCATTGGAAAAGGGTAAGTGGATTGTGTTATTTCATTTTCATTGTAATTTATGTACTTGATACTAAAAAATGTCTTCGTTTTTTGTGTAGGTGGACACCTAATCACCATGCTAGAGAGGTAAATGGCTAGGCAATAAGGGCACACTTCAAGGGCTCATACCATCATTATAAGGAGGTCCCTGAAGATGTTTAACTTAAATGGTGGACATAGTTTAAGGTAATAGAATATATTTTATATCAATTATGATATTATAGAGCAATTATTACTTATATTTTTCTATTTTTGTAGTCTCATATTACTTAGGCACATAAGCATGATTGGCAGATTCAAAAAATTGTATGAGGCTAAAGTCAGAAAACCCCTTTGTGATATGCTCACCAAAATGAAGAAACCTAGTTGGATGGGTAAACATGCTAAGACTCAATTGCTCAACTATTAGGAGAGTAAAGATTTCAAAGATGTATATTCTTAGAATAAAACAAACAGAGCTTTAGCTACATATGGAATACTACACTCTATAGGACGCAAATCTCACCTTGAGATTGCATTGGGACTGGTAAGTTTTCTTTAACACGTGTATCAATTTTGCTTACATTATTGAACATTCTATATGGTGGATGATATAACCTTACCAATTGCATAAATTTTGTGAAGAGTGCAAACATGGTCGTCCTGTGAATCCATATGACTTATTTCTTGTCACTCACAAGAAAAAGGATGGTGCCTAGGTAGATACACATACACGTGAAACATATGTAGGTTGTCAATAATTGGTTTACTTTTGTTTTTTCTATAAAATCTAACAATTTTCAAATATTATGAATGAATAGGAGACATATCACCAGCTTGTACAGGACATGGAGTCGAATAGTTCAACAACACATACAACAACAACAACAACAAAGATTCAATGTTGGAAGGATGTTGTTGGAAGGAAAAGTAGAGGCGGAGTTTGTGGCATTGAGAACTTGGCTGCCAACATTCATCATGATGTGTCATCCCTCACTCAACCTCCTACTTTAGCTCGCACAATTCATCCAACATAGGGACAATTGCTTAAGATAGAGTAACTTCAAGAAGAAGTAAAACAAGCCACTGTGAGAGCTGATGAAACTGATAAGAAATATACTCTCGTGCAAGAACAATTGAATTTGATCAAGCGATAGTTAGCTATTGTGTTAGAGAAACATGCTGCAAACACTTCAACAGGCACCAGTCATGTGCATCCACATTATGCTGAAGACTTGAAGATCGTACACCTTTGTTCTTGTTCAAATTGTATATACTCATAAACTAGCTTTACATATTAATGTCTTACATTTTTGTTTTTCATTTTACAAGTTTCAGTGTAATCCTTCTCTTCCATTGTGGATTGTGGCTTGGATCTCACTCTTACTAGGTTCATTAGGCTTAGTTTTATAATTTAGACTATAATGACAATGCACTAGACTATTTATAAACATCTTAAACTTTTATTATGGTATTATGTGTTTCTTGGACTTCGATGGATTATGCGCGACCATTATATTTTGATCTCTTAACTATCTAAGTATCAATGTAACTTAATTTTATGTTTGCAATTTCAATTTTGAATGAATTAAATGATATGGTGGACTATAATGAATTGGCTAAAATAGGTTATGGATGTGTAGCAAAATAGATTTTTCATTTCTAAAATCACATTCATTTGTGTGGGCTTAGCCGATGCAAAACCGACGCTATCACGTTATATATTAAATAATTATCTCAGTTTGCATCGTCCAAAGTGACGAATGGTGTTTTAAATATTTTTTATATTTCTATCATGCGTGAGCTTGACCGATGCATCTTTTACTGATTATTATATTATTTTTTCCTTTGTGCAGGTTTAGTCGACAATAACTGGGAAGCTATTATTTGTCATCCTTTGACCGACACAAATAACCTTTTGCATCAAGTGGTTTTGACATCCTCACTAGTGCATATTACTATTTTTAACTCGTCTTATATGTCTCGGTTATCCAATAACCGAAGTATATAATGGCGCGGTGACATTTTTGTATTTCCAGCAAACTAGGCCTATTTGTTTGGGTCCCTTGTCAAATCCCATTTTGGCTCATGTCATTTGCTACCACATTCTTGTATTGTAGTCCTTATTAAGGATAATTCACAAAATAATGTTAGTGATAGATGTGATTCTCAAAATATTATTATTTCTTAAAAAATATGGTTTTAAATGGAAAGATGTATAATTTTTTTTATTTTATTTTTTTGAATGGATGATGAGGGTGATTGAAAATGATAGGCACATCCACTGTTGAAAAAAAAAACAATAACGTGGGAAAAATATGCGTTTTGGATGAAATCTAGTGTCTATTAAATAAAAATTCTTACGTGGTATGCACACATATTAATTTAAGTATGAGAGTAATTTATTCTTATGCATAAATATAATCGTTTACTTTTGAACGAGAAATTTTCTTAGTTTAATTTCTCCCATTAAGTGATTTATATTGTTATTATTAATTCTAATAAGTTTAAATTTTGATAGTAATAAGTATGAAGATGATATGTCTTAATCTTCAATTAGTATATTTAAATCTTAAATCTTTAATGTGACCCTTTTGAATAAACCTATTTGAGCATAAATAAAATTTAAATTTTTTATCTTATTTAATATAAAATTATCTCAAAATATCAAGTTCTTATTTTTAATATCAAGTTTCAATTAAGAAAAAAAAAGCATTAACATAAATAGAATTACAAGATGTTAATAAAATTATCAATTAATATAAAAGTAGATAACTTTCTTAATTCAAATGGAATATAAAATAACTTGTCATTCTCAAGAACCAAAACTATATAATTAATTTTTCTTAAATAAGAATTTTATTTTATTTTTTCTTAAAAGAAAAAACAATCCTTAAAAGTGCAGACATAATATTTTAACAGATAAGCATTAATTGGAGAGGTCCATAGAGAGAAGAAAAAGAGTACAAGTTACAGGGCAGCAGAAGGTGGCAAAAGCACCAAGCGTCATGCGTAAACAAAAATTTCATGTCTCACACACATGCAAGATGCTTTGATGCATGGCATCTTCTTAATGTCAACAATTAGGTCTTTAATTTTCCAAAGACATGAACAGTGCAATTAGCTTTTTGTAGCCAAATTTATACATATAGGTGGGGGCATTTGTTGTGCACCACTCACCAAATTGAAGAGCAAAGGGTCTGATCCATATATGATGATGAAGAGTCTGAGGCAAGTGAAGAAAAGCAAAAGCTATAGGCTTGAAAAGTGTTCACCGGAAATGGAAAAGCACCAATTCACAGCACCCAGTGAGCAATATTACACTGGGTTTGTGACTAAAAAATCACCTCCTCCAGCAGTGGAGTTTCCAACCTCTCCACAACTGATATTTGGGGAGGAAATTGTTCACTTCAGCCACCCTCAGCATCCTCTTTCAATGGTGGATCTCCCTGACCTATTCAACTGTGTAGGCTGCAAGGAATATGGGTCTGGAAAGAGGTTTGTCTGCCAACAATGTGAGTTTCAGATGCATGACTTCTGTGCTTTGGCTCCTACTGCTCTCAAGGCACACCCCTTTCACTCTCAACACTCTCTCTTGTTCCACTCCAAACCAGGTAACCAACACGTTTTTATCTCCTGTAATGTTTTTTTTTTTTTTTTTATTTTTTTTTTTGGTTTCCTTTTTTTTTTTTTTTTCTTTTATTTTTTTTTTTTTTTTTTTTATCTGGAAGTGTAAGATTTGTGAGAGAATGGTGTAAAACTTGATTGCATGGTAAACGTGTTTCAGGAAAAAGTGGAATGGGAGGGAAAGTGAAGTGCGACGTGTGTGGGAAACCGACGAAGGGCTTCGCCTTCCTCTGCACGGCCTGTGCCTTCCAGATGCATCCATGCTGCGCCATGCTCAACACCGAGATCGACTTCCCTTCCCATCCCCACACTCTCAGGATCCTCCCCGCCACCTCCTCCGCCGCCGTCGACCCCGCCTCCTTCGTCTGCGCCGAGTGCAAGAAGCGCAGGTCCGGCAAGGTCTACCGCTGCACCGTCTGCGACTACCACCTCCACGCCGCCTGCGCTAAGACCAAGATCAACGGCCTCCTCGCCAACGGCATCAGGCCACCGCAGAAGCCCAGCGTCCTCGCCGCCGCCGCCCGCGTTGCCTCCCAGGTGGTCATTGAGTTCATCGGAGGACTCGTGGAGGGCATCGGAGAAAGCGTTGGCGATGTGCTTGTGCAGAACATTGCCAAAGGAAACACTGTTTCTCCCGCTAATGCTAGCCCCAAACCACGTTACAGATAATCAATCCATTACTTTCCCAACAAAAAAAGTTAGTATCATTTTTCATTTTTTTCATTTTCTTCTCTCTTATAATTATTTCTGTACAAATTTCTTTATATACATTTTAAATTATGTCATTATACAAAACTTTTTATTTAATTTAAGAATAACCCTTTTGTAATATTGTATCTGAATTTTGTTTTTCAATTAATTGATTTTTTAAGATAAGTTATTAAACCACCTTTCTTACACTAAATTGCATAGTTTTTTTTTTGTTTATGTATTTTTTTTATTATTATTATGATATGTAGTAAATGACGAATACAAGCGAAATAAAAATAAAAAATATTATTATATATGTGACATTTCTTAATTTAAAATAGGATTAACTTTTAAATTTGTATAAAGTTGATAAACATTTGGCTTTAATCTTTGACTATTAAAATCTTCATTTTTGTCTTTATAGTTACACTGAAACTTTAATTCATGTCTCTAACTTTTAGCGTATAAACATTTGAAACTAGGAGTAAAATATATGATATATAAATATTTGAAATAGGAACGAATTAAAATTCTTTTATCCAATTTATAACAAAAATATGGAGCATTAACTCTTTAAAAAGTGTGACATATCTAATGAAATTTTCATTAACATTATCTGAATAAGAGAAAATGGGTCAAAATTTGTGTTCTGAAATTTCTTTCTACTGTTTCAGGGATGAATCTTTTTCAAGTTTCCTCTGACACGTTTGGGAAAGAAAAAGGGCACACAAGAAATATTTATGCTCCAATATTTGTTTCTCTAGAATGTGTCTCCTCTGAAATGAAAAGTGGAAAAAAGAGAATCTATTCCTAATTTTCTAGATACATTCAATGTAGACTACAATTTCCCTATAGGAAAAAAAATAATTGTATAGTATTGATTGATGCAAATAGTGTTTTATAGTGTTGATTCTATGTATCTTTTGTTGTTGGTTTGTGGAGGGGAGTTCTAAAAGGTGGCTAGGCTAGTGTTTCACATACATTTTTTTTTTATTGAAGTGATTTTTATATGTATGTAAGTTGTAAGATTTCATATATAAATATTGCATGATTTGTCATTTTTATTATATTTATTTATTCAATAACTTTATTAACTCTTTTTTATAGAGGAAAAATCATTAAAAGAGGTAGTTGTACCTTTACACAAATGATGCTTCACCTAATTAATTAATAGGTTTTCTTAACCCTATCACCAAAAAAAATAATAATTAATCAATACATAAAAACAGAACTCATCAGCACTCATGATAAATCATATATTGTGAGGAGTGACTTTCTATGCAATGTTATACAATGTTATCTCCACGCCAAAGCAAGCATAAATTCTTTGCAAAATACAACAATATGATTACATTTGAAGAATACATGCTCGGTTTGTCTGCTTTTGTTTCTTGGAAAGAAAAATGTCCTTGGTCCATTCAGTGGTAGGATTCCCCTTTAGGACAAATTGACCTTTCATGGAACTCTGTCTTCAAATACCTTCCATGCAAGTCTTGTCACTTTCATTGCAAACAGTTGCATATGGCCAACATTCCTACTTCTAAATGCATTATCCCTTTAGAGATTTTAGAAAGTAAACGTAAGTCTTTTAAGAGACTCTAATCATCTCAGTTAGTGAGACTACGTTTACTTTAGGTTTAATAATCCCCTTTTAAATTATAATTTAGATTTATCTATATGTGAAATTTTCAACACACCATTAAATTTAAGCATTAAAAGAATTTGATAACTGATGATATAATATGTCCAAATCTTGACTAAAATAATCTCTGAATAACTCTCATACCATACATATCTTCCACTATTTTAATAGTTTTTAACTAATTTTACTAATCCTTGCTGTACACAAGGTCAACCTAGTTGATAAGCAATTAATTATTTTAAGTATGTAGATAGATGTTTGTTTCTTGATTGTATGTAGGAAAAAGATTGGTTATTAAAAGAGGTAAAACTCTCTTTAATGATTTCTACAATATAAATAATTAGTCTCATGTTTTTCAAATATATGGAATTTTTAGGAAAAGAAATAATTGTTGATCGCTTAGCTCTACTGTGAAGTTAATCCAATGTTTTTTATTTATCGATTTCTTTCCAATTCAAGCAATTATGTGAATTACTTGAAGTTGTGTGACTACTACAAAATAAGTTTTTTGCGCATATTTTTAAGGGTGTTTGAATAACTGTTTCAATAGAAAAACAGGAGATATTTTAATAAATTAAAAAATCAAATTGATTATCAAATAATTGATTTATAGTAAAGTCATACTTATTATAATTTTAAATCACTTAACTATATAAAAACTTATACCTTGAAAGTAAAACCTTTATGCATAACATATATTGAAGCAAATTATATACATCAGGTGTTTTATGTATAAAAGTACGTCTAACTTTTCTAAAGTATAAGGCACTTTAAATAAAATAGAAAATAACAACACCAACAACAATAATAATAATTTTACCATATACCACGTCAAAACGTTAATTAAAAAATCATTAATTAAAATAATATTTTAAGTAAGTATTAAAAAGTAATTCTAAATTATCAAACCTCGTTTAACATCTATTGTGAGAAGAAATTTATTATAGGGTTGCTAGCCTTTGACAAAGTTAAAAAAGACTACTAACTTTGCTAGACGCTGACTTTGCATACCACGCAATGGTGTGGTTGGCGAACTGATAAAAATATACAAAACACAATTTAAAACATTCACCCAAATTTGTATATATTTTATTTAATTATTGCTTGAACTTGCACAAGTTTCACAACGAGAGACGCTACAGAAAAAATCTCAATCCTACTGGTTGAATGTAATAATTCTGCATAATGCACAGAAGACAACAACATGAAGTGTATTCACCCATATATATATATATATATATATATATATATAAATAGAATGTTAACTAAAAGATAAAACTACTCTAAGAGATAAACTAATGTTGTCTAAAAGACAAAATTGATCTTACTTAGAGATTAAAGATATATCTAATCACTCTCTAAACGCTGCTTGACTACGCCAGTTACCAGTAGTCACCACAGGAGCAAATGCCATGCTGAAAATGATGGAACCGGTTTATATCTCTGATAACAATTTCTCGCTTCACAATTTTTGATATCAACTTTATAACAGTGTGACAATCTACACAAATCCGAAGATTTTTAATGATACGAATAGAACATGCAGGTGGAATATGTATCAGTCCATAAGCCAGTGCCAGTCTTTCACTGTGTGCCCACAAGAGACGTTCCTTTTCATCATCCTCCACATTAAGAAGAACAACACTGCAATCAGGAACATACCCTGCATCCCTGCTTTTCTTGTTTAACCATTCAAGCATTGCATGTATTAGTTTAATGTCGAGATGAGAGGTGTCTCCGACAGTGAAATAATGAACTACACCTTGGTTCTCAACCCAGCTTAATCCTGGTTCCTTTTTCACTTTTATCCTTTTCATGTTTTTTCTAACAGAAGCAACTCTGTCCCATCTCTTTTCAGTGGCATACATGTTTGACAGAAGTACATGAGTTGCATCATCATGGGGCTCCATCTCAAGTACGTGCTGAGCACAAACCTTACCTAGATCAAGATTCTTATGTATAACACAAGCACCAAGCAGTGCACGCCACACCATAACACTGGGCTGAAATGGAATTTCTCCAAGGAGGTTCATTGCTTCCTCAAATTGACCTAATCTTCCAAGAAGCCAAACCATGCAAGTATAATGTTCTATGCATGGTTCAATGCCATAGTCCTGTAACATTGACCCAAAATGAGTTCGTCCTTTGTCTAACAACCCTGCATTGCTACATGCAGAAAGCACACCAACGAAAGTGAGTTTATTTGGTTTACAATTGGCCTTTTGCATCATGTCAAATAAGTTTAGAGCCTCCATACTCAACCCATGCATAGAATATCCACAGATTATAGCATTCCACGAAACTTCATTTCGTTTATTCATCTTATCAAATGTTAGCCGAGCATCATCAATTCTACCACACTTAGCATACATGTCTATCAAAGAATTTGCAACTACACTATCCTTGTTATACATGGTTTTGATGGTTAAGGAATGAATTTGACGCCCTGGCTCTAAAGAAACTAAACTGGCAGAGGCACGCAAAACACTTGAGTATGTCACTTCTGTTGGCTGTATATCATATCCAAGCATATTTGAAAATAAATTTAAGGCTTTCTCCCCATCCCCTAACTGAACATAACCAACAATTATAGTATTCCAAGTTACCTCGTTTTTCTCTTCCGACCAAATGAATAATTTCACGGAGTTTTCAATTTCACCACACTTGGCGTAAACATCCATGAGGGCATTTGACACAAACACATTTGAGTCAAGACCAACTTTCAGTACAGAAGAATGAATTTGCTTTCCCAAATTCAACGAAACCAGAGATGCACAAGCTTGCAGCACGCTAGCAAAAGTAAAATTATTAGGGAGAACAGATGATTGCCTCAATCGACAAAACAACTCCAAAGCCTCCCTACTTTTTTCACTTTGAGCATACCGAGCAATCATGAGACTCCATGGAATAAGATCATCTTTGGGCATTTCCTCGAAAAGCTGCTGCGCCTCAGCAATCTCTCCAGATTTGGCATACAGTTCAAGCAGTGCAGTGCCAACATAAAGATCCCTATCATAACATGCTTTCAAAGCACATCCATGAACACTTTTCCCAACCTCAAATGCTTCTAAACCATGACAGGACTTAAGCGCAGCAGAAATGGTAAAATTGTTTGGTGTGTACCCCATAGTCCTCATCTGGCAGAAAAGTAGCAATGCATCCTCATGGCAATAGTTCTCAGCATAGCAAGCTACCATTCCAGTCCAAGATACCATGTCCTTACAACAAATGCCATCAAAAACTGCACGTGCAGCATCAACATTTCCACAGACAGCATAGGCACTAAGTAGTGCAGTCCCAACATACGCATCAGAGTGATGACCAAGCTTATAAACGTATGCATGCACACTCCAAGATGTATCAGCCAACTCCATTCTCATCAGCAACTTGAGAAGTGTCGTGAAAACAAACTGGTTCACCTCGTATCCTTCTCTGAACAACCTGTGTTCACCAATTGGATTGAATCATCTTCGAAGCAAAATCCTCCACATTCAATCACTTCAGTTTTCTTAATATCTAATTGGCTTACCTTAAATTTAAATTTGATCCAAGCCAAGGACTAATCCTTGAGATATTACGACTCATTTAAGGGGTTAACCTCTCCCAACAAATGTTTTCCTATACACACATACCAGAGATCAAACCAGACCAACCATATCACTCAAAGCATCTCATCGTCTATAAGTAATTATATATCAAATAGTAGTGTAAATCCTTACAAATAAACTTATCCAGTTTGATAATGATATTCATAGTCACACTCAAATAATTACCAAAAGTTATCTATAATTAAATATATTTTCATAAAAAATATAAATTGCGACGAAAATTTAAAAATGAAAACATGAATGACATAAACTCAGGAGTGATTCTGTGAGCCATCAACAAATCAACGATAATTCACACAAATAACATGGATTAAAAAAAAAAATCTGAAATCCGATGCAGTAAAAAGGAAGTTCCCGTTTTAGCGTTTGTGAGGTCCTTTATTTTTTAATTGGATTAATTTACAAAGGACCCAACTAGCAAGCAGCAAACTTCCTAATAGGTTACTAACTAACTAACCAGCAGCTGGAATTGTGAAGACGCGTACCTGAGAAGCAAGTGAAGGGCGTGATGAAATTGGCCTGAACTGGAGAAGCCATGAGCCAAGGTGACGAAAGAGGCAGTGTTAATGAGGGGCATTTCGTCGAACAGTTTGGAGGCATCCTCTAAGGAGTTGAAATTAACGTAGGTGTTGAGAAGAACGTTTTGGGCGAACAGGTCCAAACGGGCGCCTCGCTTGAGAATGTGGCAGTGGAGGCTCTTCCCTGAGTTGGGGTTGCGATTTTGGATAGCTTGTTGGAGCATGGTGGCGTAGGAATAGGAATCCAACGCATCTTGGTGATGAAAATGAGTGGAATAGAAGCATTGAGTGATGGTTTTGGCTTTGCCATGTAGCGCTACAAGCCTCAATAGCTTTGTATCATACACTGTTCTGATCATGAGAACTCTGTAGCTTCTTCTATGATACTTCTTCACTCATCCTCCATTTCTTTTCTTTTTCTTCCCTTCTCGCGCCAAGAGATCCTTTTAATTTAACACTTTTCATTTTATTGGTTAGGTTTAACTATTTTTTTGCTTTTCTTTTTTTACTTAATACATTATTCTTGTTAACTTAAATTAATAAAATTAAAAATAAATAATTTTTATGTGAGTTAATTTCAGATAATGCTCGAACTTGCTTATGTTTTGACGGGAAATCTCGTATTAACTAGGTATGAGTACGAATAATATTTGATTTTTCTTTAACTAAGTATAGAGATGGGAATTGGTATCTAATATTTTTTCAATCCCATACATGTCCTAATATTCATCTATGTTCTTTTTCGTTCCAGTTTAAATTACTAAAATACACATAATTTATTAAGTAGTCTAATTAATATATATATATATATATATATATATATATATATATATATATATATATATATATATATGAAAATATAAATAT
>Ga0214542_1002722_pt1 | contig 36361 bp, 13 predicted proteins | sample CNSS1metaG_FD_160096 | JGI IMG/M metagenome (GOLD analysis project Ga0214542, IMG submission 160096) | Root nodule microbial communities from cowpea collected in UCLA plant growth center, Los Angeles, California, USA - CNSS1 | ecosystem: Host-associated > Plants > Roots > Nodule | place: USA...
ACACATGGCTAACCTTCTCCTTCATCTCCTCTAGCCACCTTCCATACCATAGCTCCACTTCTACTCTTCATCTTCACCAAATTCTCCATTTCCGAGAGCAACCTTTCTCTAATTCTCCAAATTCCGCCGCACTTCATCTTCTCCTCAACATTCTCCATGGATTTCCTCCCTCTCCTACTCCAAGGACGACCATCAATTCCTTACATGGATGCCACGTGGAAAAGTTGGAAGGAGTATTGACGCATGTAAAGGATTGAAGTGAGGCAGAGTGTGAGGCCACACTTCTCCTCCATAAAATCTTGCATGGTCTCGACGAGGTGTGTCTATGGGACATGATGCTACGAAAGCCATTACAATGAGCCAAATAACGTGAGTTGGTGGCATGTGACAACATAGAGCATGAATGCTCCACACTACCATCCAAATGTTCATGATATTATGCATTAGGAAAATACAAAATTGGACGTTGGGAAGTGTTTCATCGACCCCCACGGGAAGTGCCAAAATGTTCTAGTAAAAAAAGACTAGAGTTCGATTAGCCAGAGCATTCAAAGTGTTATTGTCCTTCTCCTTCCCCAAGGTTCTCCTTTATTCCCATCTTTCTAATACCTTGGATTCGCCTCTCCTTCAATGCTCATCAATTTCCCCCATTTAATTCACGTCTCTTGCCAAGTCTTTGAACAATTACCTGAGTTATTAGCTTAAAACTCCTCATTTACTACCTCATACTTTCGTCATAACGATCCCACTAACATTAGGTTAAAGACTAGATCGACCTTGGGCTTAATAAATGATCGACCTATGACCTAATCGACCTTGGGCCTATTACTACATAACACCCTAGCCTTAGATTTTATGAAGCTTAAGGCTAAAAAAATATTTAACATTACACTTAAAAGCTCATCTTCGAAGCTTGGACTTTAATTGGTATTTCGAGTTAAGACCTAATGACCCAATTGGAATTAGGCCTAATACCATAATAACTAAGATTTTTTATAAGAAATTTCTAATTTCCAACTAGGACTTAAACTTTACTTGGAATAGTTAGATTTTTAGGTTAGACAAATTAGTTAAAAATTTTATAGTACTATAGAGTACAATAACTATATGATGTGGATGTAATTTGGTCATAATAATATTTTTATGCAAGGATTGTATATTGATGTGAAATTATTGGATGGGAAAGCTTTGAAAATGTGGAAGTGTTTGGAAATTTAATAAAGTGATTTAAAATTTTACCTGTACTATATCGAGATTTGGTTCTGATTTAGTATTTCATTAAGTGTATTTTAATTTTTGTTTGAACATTTTAGGTTGATTTGAATTTGTTATTTATTGTATTTTTATACTTAAATCTATTTTGACATGTTTTGCTTGATCAAAATGGTTAGAAGTTTTAGAATGGAAATCGAAACTTAGAAATGAAAAACCTTATGATTTTCATATTTTTGAATTTAAGTTTGTTGCATGATATGTATGTGTAGATTTGGATGTAGAATGTTGTAAGCTTGAAGCAATTTGATCCTTATTGAGTTGGAAACTATTGGGTTTTATTTTTGTTAAGGCTTATAACATATTAGTTTTGATTGAATCACTTTGGCAATAAGTCTTACACATTATATTGGTCTCTAGTTTCTCCATTTTTCACTCTAACAACACTTTGCTCACTCATGTGAAAATGCATCCGATAGGAAGGACTTAATTATAGGTGATTTTTGCCAAAAAAAAAAAAGACTCCAAGTGTAAAGATGATTACTATTAGTCAGTTTTAGCTCAAGTGAGGGTTTTGTCACTCTCGTTGAAATCCTAAAAAAATATAGATTTTAAAAGGGTGTTTCTTTAATTAAAGGAATATGGTTTTCATACACATACACACACATTTGGTATAGAAAATATTGAATTATAAGTTTAATTGAATTGTTTGATTATGTTACATGAATTATGTTGTATAGAAAACATAATTGTGAATGATGAGTTATGAAATGTAAAGAAATGCGATTTAAGATTAATGATAAGATATGAATATGGTTTTTACTAAGGAGGTAACAACATGTTTGTATAATGGTTAATATGTTTAATTTAGGGATGCATATAAAGGGATTATCCCAATACCATGTTTATGTTGTAGTAGTTGAAAAAATCATGAACCAAAAAGACTTCCCGAGGGGTGTAGATTCACTGCCCTTAAGGACTTATCTGCGGTGTATTGCATAAGTCCCCTAGGATACAACAGGAACTTCTCAGAATTTCCAAGGATCTCAAAACTAGCAAAATAACTCTTAAAAAAAGAGTAAATAAATAAACCCAGAATGAGAGAAGAAATATAAAAGAGAAAGGAGGAGAGAACTAGAGAGAATGAATGAGAGTATGGAAGTGTATGTTTGAGGGAGGGGTATAATGCTCTATTTATAAATGGTGGATGAGGGCATAAATTGGCCAAAATCCATGGCATGTGAGAGAAAAACATCCATAACAATCCCAATGTTTAAAATATATGGTTGCAACAGTGCACCATATTTGCATCCGAAACGAGGGGAGAAAATCACGCTCTTGGTGCAACTGCTTTTGCAATACATTGCTATATATATATATATATATATATATATATATATATATGTATATATATATACATATATGTGTATATATATATATATAACAATTTATTGGACTTGTATAAAGATTTTTATTTATTCTGAGAGTCAATGGAGGTTTTCTCTCATCTTCTCTTCATTTGAATGATGCATTTTCATTTTTCTTTTTGCTGTAATTTGAAATCCATGGAGAACTAATTGTATGTATTGATTCTTGAAGAGAATGAAATGAAACCTTGAGGTTGTTGTTCTATTTTGTGTAATGAATGAACCATTATGTTTATTCTTAATTCGCAAAGTGGGTATTTGTGTTTTGGGTTGTGTTCATTCTTAATGACATTGTCACAAATTCGAGAATGTTTAGTTGCTTAATTACGAGTATCATGAGAGGCAATTAAAGCTAATTAATTCCATGATTGGTGATTGATGGATTTTCATTTGAATCAAGGAGTCAATACTATTTTCACCACTATTTTATAAAATATGAGTTAGCGTTTTAATTTTGTTATGAGTTCACTAATCCGCCAACCGCCCTTTCACCCTTTGTGTTGTAATTGGAATCTTTATTGAGAACATTGGTCACTAGGAGATGACCTTGAGATAACTCTTGAGTACTATATTCAATGTGTTTATTTGTTCACGTATGACCTCAATCAGATGTTGCAAAGATTTTAAAAATATAATTAGAATAGTTGATTAAGAGCTTGATTTAATTGATTAAAAGCATCAATAAAATGTTTCAAATTAGTGGTTTCAAAAATCTATAGATAGAGATTCACTCTAAATATTTTAGATAACTTTGCAATCATATAGAGATTATGCTACTTTTTTTAGGCTATAACACAATTTTTCAAGTGCTTTCAAATATCAAAGACTTCAAAGGTTGTGTGTTGGATAAAAAGATTGAAAAACCTACTTTAAAACAATGTAATGATGCTAAGAAATTATAGAAAAACTATTGAAAACAAAAATACACTATTGTACTAGTTCGAATGGCAAATTTTAGAGAAAAATATTGATCAAACTTCTAAGCAAATGATGAGGAAATGTTGTAATATGATTAATGAATATGTAAAATTGTAAAGAAACATGAATGGAATGTGTTCCAAGGCTTAACTCTACTTAAAACAACACCTAAATGCAAAAATAAAAGTGTATGATAGAATGACTAAATGAAAACCCAGTTTTCACCTAGTGTATGATAAAATGTTTGAATGAACTACACTATGATTTATGCGATGCAAATAACAAGTTTCTATATGCCTAATTTTGTAGAATGAATGATTAAAATGAGGGAGAGCATAAAAGCTAATTCAGAGGGAGAACTAAGGCAAACCATTGGGGACAAGGAAGGATCAAAGATTAATCAAGTTAAGCAAGGATTTCCAGGTTAGGGGAGCTGAACCCGAAACTTTAAGCGTTTTGTTAATAACATGATGTATAATGTAAATTTACATGCTTTCCTCTGACAAATTCTGGGTTTCTAGAAATTTTCCAGAAACCACCTGGCGGCATATCCCTGGCTTCCAGGCGACGCAGACCATGCCACCCAGTTTTCTGGTTTTCTATGAACGACATGGCGGTGGTAATTGACATGGCAGGCGAAGCGAGCCATGTTGGCATGATTTTGGCATTTTTTTGGGTTCTGGGTCTTTGTGATAAGTGGAAATGAAGTTACAATTATCAATTAATGGAAAGGGGATCATAAATAGTGAAATTGCATGGTGGCGCATGAGAGTTAAGTGAAAAATAGCTATATTTGACTATGAGGGTTGAAAGAATTAGGGATTTTGACGAATTGGGGGTAATAGGCGTAGTTACACTGAAAATTGTTGTTGGAGATTTTTTATAATGTAATAATTGTGATGCTATTACCATGTTCATGTGCGGAATTGCTAAGATAAGCAGAGGAAAGTAGGTGGGAATTGTCAGAGGTGCAGGTATTGAAATTCTGGAAAATTGCCCAGAAATATATGTACCGCCTGGTGGCATGGGGCTTGTCGCTAGGCGCCAGCGCAGGAGGAGTGATACTGCGTGGCTGGGATGGCAGACACTAAGTTGGCTTCGATTGTAGTCTTACTTGGAACTGGAAGAATGGATTTGGTGATGTCTTGGGGTAATTGATGATAGAGTCCTAAGACATAAATTAAAGTGGGCGACTTAACTTAGAATGTGATGGTATTAGCTATTCTAAGACTTTCGTATATAAATTGTGACATAGTATGAATTATGAATTTGGACAAGTTGTGCAAAGGGGGTCCAAAAACTTAACCTATTTTGTGATTGGGTTAGATTTATGAGTGAAGTGATGGTAAACATCTAGCTCGTAGGGAATGGAAATTAAACCCAAAGCTAATATTTGGAATGAGAGTGAGTTGTGATCTATCTAGGAGGAGTATACTTGGAATGAGTTGGGAATGGCTGAAATGACTAGAACCAAGGTTAAGGAATAAGCAATATGATTGCATTGTGGTATGGCAGGGATGAATAAGGTTAACTTTAAGAAAGCGAATTTTGTAGACTTGGATGGTTGAATTTAAATGGAAGTAGGAAACTTGATAATAAGTTAGTCATTGGAAAAGTGATTCAACTAAATTGGTGAAAAACATCGTAAGTTTTGGTGCTTGGATTGAGGATCTAAATTTGTGCAAAGTGTGCGTGAACCTGACAAAAAACTAGTACTGCGCAAGTACTGGTGTGGCGCCTGGGGGTGGTGATTGAACCACCACGCGACAACAGACAAACAGTGGGCTCTGGGTCAAAGTAGCGCCTGGCGGTGGGGATGGTTCTGCCAAGCGGAATTTGCAGGTCAGTGAGTCCTTAGGCGTGTGGCGCCTGGCAGTATGCGTCCCCCGCCAGGCAGTTTGGAAGCGAGCAGCGCCTGGCGCCTTTTGAGTAGCGCCAGGCGATTTTGCTGCAGTAGGACTTGGGTTTGTTGGCATTGTTTGCATGATCTACAAGGCTTCTAGGATACCTTAAAGGTCGACTTGTTGGTATTCCTTGAGTTGTGGCTCAGAATAACATCTCTTGAGTTGTGGCTTGAGATGGCGGATGAAAACGAGGAACTCTTGAGTTGTGGCTCGGGTTGGCGACTGTTACCGGTGTGAGTGTGTTGGTTGTGGCCAGTACAGATGGGTCCAGATAGATTGCCCTCCTCAGTAATTAGCTGATGAGTTTGGTAGTCTTGGGACATTACAAACTAGGTTCGTATTGGGAACTTCACCTAGTGTTACGGTGTGTGATCCGTAGCATGGTTTCCTGCACGTGCTCTATTGGTTGTGGCCGATAGGTATGGCAACAAGACATCTTGAGGTACTCACTAGAAGACGTAGAACACAGTTAACATGGTTATGGCCATGTGATATGAAATCAAAGGATGGGATTCCTTGTTGTGATTGTGTTATCTATATAAATGTATTGTATATATTTTATTCTGTTAGCTCACCCTATCTGCTTGTGTTTGGTGATGATCGTGTACGCGATACACGAGAGCAGATGACGTTGCAGGTGGATCTGGTGAGACTTAGAGCTGGAGCGGGGCTAGACTAGGATACAGGCTTTTCTCAAAGTTTTTATATTTTTATGATTTCAAATAAATTGTAATTACTTTTATTACTTGACTTTTGGATAATTATAATATTATTTATGATTATGGATTTTGGATTATCTATTGATCTAATAAAGTTTTAAATTTCCCGCTTTATTTGGGAAATGATGTTATAATAAATGGCGCGTATTTATTGTTTTCTTTATTTTATTATTTAAATCCGTAATATCCGGTCGGGATGTTACAATGAACTTCTAAAACTGAGAATTGATCAAAATATGTTGAAAAGAAAAAATGACTAACTCAACTCCTCTTTAACCTCTTTAACTTCTCTAAGTTTTTTATGTTAATTCCTTGAATCCAATTGTCTTGATGCTTTGGCTATGTTTGCTTCCACCTAACATTGATGATGTTGTCACTTGAACTTTGTTTTGACAACTTTTATTCTTTACTTGGCCAACTTTCTAGGCTTCATCATGTCTTTATTTCTCATCTTAAACCTACTGGAAAACACAATTAAAGCTCAAGTTAGTTAATTCAATAAGGTTATTTCAAAGATAGAGTCAAAATAATACTATACTAAACTAGTCCTAAGAACTTAAATAACACTAAACTAAAATTCACTCTAAAAACACCCTTTTTAACATGTTTTACTAAAACTAAAGATTTTTAGAAGAAAGAATGAAAATGAACTAAAAAGAAAAAAAAAATAAGAACAAGAAAAGTCCCAACATAAGTGCCCTAAAATACTCAAAATGTGCCTAATTTGACATTTAACACACCCCCACACTTCGAGGTTTTCACACTTGGACAAAGGACGAAGAAAACAACAACCACAAATAACTCAACAACATCGAAGCACCGTTGTACCGCTCAATTGATCCTGCTCTGCATAAACCAAGCACCAAAAATAACTTTAAGACGCCTAACTGTAAAAGACAAGTCAAACATCTCAAGTTAAACAACATTCAATAAAAACTTTGCTTAGATCAACTTTTCAAATCCTCGCAAGATAATGTTTCACTATCATTCTCTCTTGTGTATATGGTTAGGGTATCACTCAACACATCAAATCATGTTTCTAGTTTCGGTATAGGCTTGGAAAGCCTATAACGTCCACTACTCGTGCTTAATCACTACTCAAGATCGATTAGGACTTTATTTTAGGCTTGTAATGTGGCAAAGGTAAAAGGCTAGGGAACATAAAATAATTACAAGGCTGAGGTACTAAAGATAAGTGAAAAATAAATGGGGAGAAATATGAGAAATTCAAGCATAGGATCATGAGTAATCTCATTTCACATTTTCACTCTCTTTCACAATTTCCTTCTCATTCTTTTTTTTTTCTGTTTAGTATTTTTCTTTCTCAGTGCAAACCACATTCTTTATTTCTTTTCTTTTCTTTCTCAAGCCACTTTCTTTTTTCTCTTTTTAGCATTTTTTTCTAAATTTTTCACTGTTGAGGCACAATTTGTACACTTGAATTTCACCAAAAACATCCTAAGACAGTTCCAAAACATTTTCACAATTCATTAGCAAGGTGCAACATGGTTTTATAGCTATTAAGGTTATTAATCAACAAAAAGAGGTCAAAAAAACTCAAAACTAGGTTTAGTGGTCAAAGTAGGCTATATATGGCCAAGTAGCTAAAGAACAAGAATTGCCAAATATCCCAACAAGAATTATGACTAAAACCATTTATGCAAGTTAGAGTCATTACAAGTTCTAGTTAAACTAGAAATCAGGTAAGATGTAAAAACTAATCTAGACTAAGCTTTTCATGACTAATTATTCAAACTATCTATGAATGATTGAATTATCACAACTAAGACTCTATCAAACTGAAAATGGGCTATTTAGTTATATGCATATTAGAAAACAACAACAACAACAATGAAACAATACTCCAATGAAATTGTGAAAATCTTTAAAAATTTGACATTAAGTTAAAAAGATAGAAAACCAAATTAAACAACAACTATAAAAGCTAAACAACTATGAAAATAGTAAAGACTCTTTAAGACAACTTAAAAATGCAAAAGAAAAGTTTTAACACACTTAAAACATCAAAAGCAAGTAAATCTGGTTAACAAAGCACACTGCTTTTATCTAGAACATAAAACAACGTGTTTACTTGAAAATAGTTAAAAACAACAAAAGAATCTTAAAACCTCTACAAATTATTCAAAACAACAAAATTGAAAAATTCAAAACAAAAAAATAAATTAAAAATTGCATCAGAGATTTGGTTAGATAAATAGAAACTACTAAAGCATACTAGAGTTATCTATCAAATCTAAAACAACAAAATAAAGCAATTCCTAACCTATAATTAAAAAAGACAAACTCAACCTAACTAATAAATATGTTGACATTCCCATAATTATAAAAACAACAAAATCAAACTCAAAATTAGACTAGAAAAATTCTGAAAACACTAAAGAAATATCATACTTGATGGCTCCAAGATCCATATGTGGAAGGAAAATGGAGTCTCAGTTGGGCAGAGATTGGCGAAAGCAGCAAAGAATGGTTCAGTCTTTGGTGATTGAGATGTTGTATGGTGAAGGCTCACTAGAAAGATTAGGCTAATTCTAGAGGAAATGGGCTAAAGGAAGCTCCAAGAGAAGATGTAGCTATGTGACTCTTAAAGAAAAGTGTTTAGAGTAATCTCAACAAAGGTTCATTAAGCATTCAAAAGTAAATTACAATGGGGTGGAGACCTCAATTTATAGGAGTGGAGGTCTCCAAATTCATGATGAAAAAGTGAAGGAGAATTCAAGTGAATTCCCTCATGTGCTCCTAGAAAAGTGGCACAAAGTATGGATCAAGTGCCATGTGGATATCACACTTTCCATGCATTTGAAACATGTGCAAAATGAGGTAAATGTGAGGATTTTGATTAGGCCAATTAAAGCCCAGTTGAAACCTTAGGTGATCTCTCATGATCCATACTCAACCGAAGACCAAATCCTACAAAGCAAGGCCGAAATAAATGACCCAAATGAAATCCTAATATACTAGGCCTAAAATAAATCTAATCTACTTGATCCAAGTACAAGGCCCAAAGAAATATACCTTATACATTTTATTATCTAATAGAGTTGAACCTATTCAAAGATGATATTGGGCCCAAAAAGTTTGTTGAAGGCCCAATGAACCCCAAACCTCCTCTAAGCTCTTGATCTAAGCTCTAACTATTGTATAACTCTTATTTAATAGATGGCATGAATGGGCGTATGTCATCATCCCCTTTCTCTTTAGAATTATTTGTCTTCAAAATCTACATGATTCTTAATGACATACACCCTTTATTATAGTTCATGTTGTTTACTTCTTCCTCCAAGATCAGAGATCATCTTATAATAAATACTAAACAACAAAGTATTATTTTTACAAATAAACTTAGAAGAGAAAACAATATGTGGCTCCTAATGTCCATACACCTCATATCAATTGAATGATACAAATATTTGTAGGTCGAAGCATTTTTATTGGTTGCAATGTTTTCTTTATGTTGTTTCAATATGATCTTGAAAGGACTTTCAACACAATGTTTATTGACGCTAGAAAAATTATTTGTATAGTGGTTTTTGTCTCAGACAAGTCAATCCTCGCTTTTCTTCATGCTTTTGTCATTCTACTTTCTCTTTTTAAATGGGTTTGTTCTTGATCCTTTACCACTTGTGAGGGTGATAGAGAACTAAGTACAAACTTATTAATGCAACCCTTAAAGCTGACTTTATTTTGACTTATGAGAGAACATCTATTATCTAAACTTTTAGATATTGTATGATATGAAAGATGTTCTCTCATTATGTGATGAGCGCACTAGGTTGATTGTTGAGAAGTCTTCTTACCATGAGAAGATCTCCTCCATAAGGTTATGCATCTTATCCATGAGACTCTTGCAAATTTTTGCTCTCACTCTCACTAGATGAAGACTCTTCTTGTCTACTATAGTAATCAATGCCCCTTAAGATTGTGGCTCTGTTGGTGGAATATTGAGTAGCTATATGGCCTCTTCTTAAACACTTAAAACACTTAATATTACTAGTGTGTGTGTGTGGATGATTCACGCTTGCCCTTTTCTTTTTCCTTATCTATGGTTGGATTTTTAAGTGGTGATTCCTTTTCTCTTTTAAAATCCTTCTTACAATAATAATTGGAGTGAGCTTGATCTCTTTTAGGAGAAGATTTTCTCAAGCACTATTGTTTTATCGTTATACACATTTGAACTAAATAATTCAAATCTCTATAAGGTAGAAGCTCAACTCTGTCTTTTATTTCAAGGTTTAAACCACTTAAGAACCTAGGTAGAGTAATGTCATCCCGCTCTACAATCCCTGCCCTCATCATGTACAACTCCATTTTTTTACTATACTCTTCTGCAAACATTGATTTTTGTTAGAGCCTTTGGAGTTTGTCCATGAGCTCCCTATTGTAGTAGGGGGAATATGCCTCATTGTAAGGGCACTCTTGAGGTCATTACAATACTGGACTGGAGGACCATTGTCGCGGAGCCTCTCTTGGACTAAAGAGGTCCACTAATACGTAGCATACCCTTGAAAGCTAAGGGTTGCTAGAGGCACTTTCCTTTCTTCACTAACTTAGGGCCATGCAAAAAGTTGCTCCACCTTCATTTCCTAGTCCAAATATGCCTCTACATTATCTTTTCCATAAAAGTAGGGTAGGTCAACCTTAGATTTTCTAGGGGTATGTTCCTTTCTTTGCCTTCTAATTGTAGAAGGCTACTGATAAGAATTCCCTAGTCTTAATCTTTCTTCCCTTTCAAAGGTTGTATCCCCACTAATAGAGTCTCCACTATAGTGACTCCTACTTTGAATTTTTTTTTTTGTAATTTTCTTCTTCATTTATGCATGCATTCGATCTTTTTAAATAGTCCAAATGGATAGTTGAAGTTTAGCATGAAATTAAGACACAATACAATTATAACATTGACACGTGAAATAATAACTTCTAAAAACATTACCAAGGGTCAAACACCCTCATACTTAACCAACACGTTCTGATGGACGTCCTTGGTGTAGGAGAGGAAGGAGATCCATGGAAGACACTAAGAAGTAGATGAAATGCAGCAGAAATGAAGATAAGAGCAAGAAGAGCTCTCGACAATGGAGGTTTTTGGTGAAGATGAAGAGTAAAAGTGGAGCTATGGTATGGAAGATGGCTAGAGAAAATGAAGGAGAAGGTTAGCCATGTATGCTATCAAAATAATAGAAGAGTGGAGTGATCTCAACACAAACATTCTATTAGAAATTTCAGGAGTGATTACAATAGCCTAAAATTTAGGCTTTTATATGAAAGCAAATACACATAAGCACTCTTAGCCCTTGGATGAGAAAGGCATTCAATCTTAGCCGTGGAAGATGGCTTGGAGAAGGAGCAAGGCTCATGGCCATTGGATGAGGCCTTGGAAAAGAAGGAAGCATTCCTAGCCCGTGGATGCATTGGATCCATGAGGTGTAGGAAGGAATGTTGACTTCCAGTTAGTCCACCTTGGACCTTTGGTAGCTCATGACCAAATCTCCTATTGGGCTTAGCCAAGCCCAATTTTATCAATTCAACAACACATTGTTTGACTTATTATTCTGGCAAACAAGGCCGAAACAATGGCCCAATTTAAATCTAGACTACTTCCTTCATGCATCATCTCATATTTTAGAGATTTCTTTAGTCCATGTGAATAATGTAAAAATCCCATGATTGACTTGATCATCTTGTGAGAGGCCCATGTGAATCTTTCTCATCATGCTTCTAGTGATTGGGCCTTGATGTGGGCTTTGGCTTGTTGATGCACTTGAGCTTGGGCTTGTTGGGGTCACATCACGTTCAACATATAATAATCAATGCACAACAACAAATATAATCTTAATTAGTATTCAAATGAAAGTTAAATTTAATTCTAAATAATCCAATATATTCAAATTAAATAAAATTTAAAAAACTAACTATTATGAGGAGAAAAAAAGCTTTCAGTAATGTGGTTACAACTTGGAGACCACCAATGCAAGTAAAGAAACCCTTAATGGAGCCCCTAACAACCTAGGGGAGGGTGACAACAATAGATGGGATGGAGGAGCAAGTAGTGGTAGTTAGTTGACAGATAGAGGGTGTTTGCAAAACCACTTAGAGACCAACAATGCAAGTAGAGCAACCCTTAGTGGAGCCCTAAACAACCCAAGGGAGGGCGAAAACTACAACAACAATAAATGAGATGGATGACAAAGCAGCGACAACGAGGTGGAAGGTTTTTGCGATAGCCCCATTGCACAAATGACTAAGACCCTAGATTCTTTGGTCCCATGATTGGGTCTTTGAGACGATGTGACTGAATGATTGTGTGGTGGTGCGGAGGAAGGAGTTACGCAATGAAAATTGCAGCTTCAAATGGACAAAAGTGATGACCCACGTCGACTTCGAATGAAGGAGCAACGATGACCTTAAATGGTAGAGCAATGACACAAACAAAGGTGAACGAAGATGCTCAAATGGAGGAATTAAATGTTTCCAATATATGCTTAATTCTTTGTTTTGCGTAAAGTATAACTTATTTATGGTACATCTAGCTTCACTCCATTAGACTCGTTTGAGAAGTCATGACACCAGTTGATAATTGTACTATTCATGCCTTATTAAATGACATGCTAGGTGTGTTAACAGGGGTTATGTAACAAAGTTTATCAGGCTGTTACATATTGGTTATCTGACATCTAAAACACATTAACTATACATTGTGATTAAACATTGTGAGTTTATCTGGAATCTATTTGAATATATTTTATGTTTGCTCATGAATTGAAGTAAGATTTATAGAAAGTATATTAACAAATATTAGATGAAACAAGTTTGTAGGTGAAGAGTATATAAATCAAGAAAAAGTAATTGACCCGACGATAAAATAAAGAACTTCACTAGACGATTCAAAATTGATAAGGTAACTTGTGTTGATCGGACGACTAAAGTTAAAAGAACAAGATGAATCAGGTCAATGAAGTAATCAGTAGAGTGAAGTCAATAGACAAGTTCTACTTTCAGATGACTACATTTACCAAATGAATTGAAAGTAAAACCAAGTGATTGGATGAGTCAAGATAAGATCCGACTAAGATTATCAATGAGTAAAAGTCAAAGTATGTCTATACAAGATGAAAGTTAAATCAAATGAGTTAGACGAGTATACTAAGCAGATGAGTTAAATGTGAGTTGACTAGACAACACAAGAAAATCAAAGTTGAGTAAACTAAGTCTATAAAGGGTACTAGACGACCCATCAAACAAGACAAATAATTGAGCTTGATATATCATTTGATCAAAGATAATCCAAATATTGAAAAGGAAGATTAAATCAATGAATATCATATTAAGATTTATTATCAAGAATTAAAAGATATCTAATTGATTGAAGATTTAATTTAAGAAGAAGAATATGTGAAGACTATCTATGCTAGTTTAAGATTGTGAATATTGACGAATATCTTGTATAATTTAAATCAATCATGAGCAAGGAAATATGCAGAAGATTTCAAATTAGCATGAAGAATATCTTGAAGACTACATTCAAAGCCATAATGGTAATATGAATTAAAGAGCGAAGAAATCCAAATTGAAAAAATTTAATAAAGGAAAGAATGAATAATTCAAACATTGTTATGATTGTCAACACCTAATTTTGTTCGGGTTATAATGTATTTTGTTTTTTCTTTTCATCTTTTTTTTTATTTTATTTTTCTTATTATTCTATTATTATTGTATTTTTATTTTTATTTTTATTTTTTATTTATTTTTATTTTGTTTTATTTTGTTTTATTTTTTATTTTTTTATTTTTTTATTTTTTTATTTATTTTTTCGTTTTAATCTTATTTCATTTATTTTTATTTTATTTTCTTTATTTTCCTTTTTTACTTTTTATTATTTAAGAAAAAAAATGAAATGAAGGAAAAAGGGAAAGAAAGAGGTAACGTAAGGTCTCTCTGTTATCAGACCCATGCTTGCTGGTTTTGTATTGGGAATGACCTGTAACATGGTCATGATGGCTGAAGGAGCAGGAAGCAACATCTACTCTCAGCCTTATCCCAAATTTCGAGATTGGAAGGTATAGATAATAACATAATAAAAAGGGGAAGATTCATGATAGGAGGGTTCTATTTTTTTTACTACAGAGGGAGAAGGCACTAGAACTCAGAGGGCAAGAGAAATCGGTGACGACAAAAGGAACATCATTGAGAAGAAACTGCCGGGGGTATTAGAAAGGATCCACTAAAGGTACACTTTGGAACACTTAGGTATGAAAATGATTGATGTTGGCGTGAACTGATGTTGTGTTCCTATATCACTGTTTATCTGTTGGATTGTTCATCATGAAGATGTGTTTTATGAATTAAACGTGTTACTTAATGTTGTTTCCATTCTCCCTGCAACAAAAAAGAAAGATCAGAAAACTCATTCATAAACTCCATTCATAAATCAGATTTGTTCATTCTTGCTCACCATTTTCATCTCGCACCTACATAAAAAACCATAAAAAACATATTCACACGGTTATTATGCCTACTTTCATCTTCTCCAACATTCTTCCAACTACACCACCATAATCCATCTTCTTTTCATTTTCACTCCACTCCATTATCCCAACACGAACACCAAACCAACAACACGGAAATAACCCATCACCATCTTCATCTCGCATCTGCATAAAAACCAAAATAAAAAACCGAGAATCTCCATTCACACCCAAATACGGATCTGTTTCCCAATCAGTCACACCCAAGCACAAATTGAAAAGAAAAACAGTCTCGGTGGCTGGCACGGCGGCTGGAATCGCTGACGGTAGTCTCCGACGGGTAGGGTCGCGCAGCCACGAAGGGGATTGGTGTTGTCATGTGGTTACGCGAGGAAGAAGATGCCCCTGTCTCGTGCGTTTCGAAGATGAGTTGTCGCCGGCGACGATGGTGGCGTCTCGCGCCGGCCGTTGGACGCGCGGTGGTAGCATATGCCGCTGAAGTCGCGGGGACCTGCTGCAGGAACTCCATGGAAGCCGTTTGCGTGAGATGGTGAAGGAGGAAGCTGCCATGGTTTCACTTTAGAGAGTCTGCGTTGAAGGTGAAAAAGAAACCCTCGTGGTTTCTGTTTTGCAGTAGAAAAGAGTTACATTTGGGTCACTACACCCTTTTAATTTTCTCACCATATACATTGAGTCTGGCCATTGTTTTCTTCGTGCACCTCCATTTTTTACGATCCTGCACTCCCGCCTTGTTTTTTGGTTGTTGGGCTGTCGCTGCATTATTCACTTCCTCGTGCACCTTCACAATTGCTAATCACGCACCCCTGCACACACTTTTCATTCCTATTTTGGGCTTGTTTTATATTTTACTCGCCGCACCCCATCTTTTAATACAAACACCTCATTTACTTCGTAGACCTCCCATATGTGATAATCCTGCACCCCCGTATCGTTGTCTATTGTCTTTGGGCCCGTTGTATTTATTTTGTGCACCCCCACTAACTACTCATGTACCCCCATATTTTTGTTTTCCACTTTCACCCTTCTTAATTAAATTGTTTCTTTTTATTTATTTATTTATTTATTTTTATTTTGTTTTTTTATTATTTATTTATTTTCGTTATTTTTATTTTATTTTTTTATTCCTAGAAACCAAATATTTGAAAATTATTAAAAATTACAAAAAAAAAATAGAAAAAATCTAAAAAATGAAAAATATTCTCTTTCACTTTATTGTGTCTGTCCGGTCGCTCACACCGTGTGACACTCATTTTCAAAAATACCAAAAATATTTTCTTTCCCTTTTAGTGTCTGTCCGACAGCCCGCGTCGTGTGACACGTATTTTCAAGTAATTCAAAAAATATAAAAAAATATAAAATTTTCAAAATATAAAAAAAACATCACCATTTTCAAACAAAGAGTCCTTGAATAGAACTATGTGATCCTTGATTCTCCACCGTGAGATACGTAGGAGTAAGGCCAGTCCTTGTCAGGTTCACCTCTAAAAAAAATCAAATCTTTTTCTTATTTGTTTTTCAAATATCTTTTAAAGAACTATGTAACCCTGATTTCTCATCTTTAATGAGAATACGTAGGACCAAGGTCAATCCTTGTCGGGCCCAAAAAATTAAAAAAAAATATATTTTGTTTCTTTTAGCATTTTTGTCTTATTATTTTTGAGGAAAAAAAAATAACATTTTGAAAACCACATCGACTTTGCATTTTTAATTAAAGGTACCTCCCTCGGGCGGGCGCTGTAGGGTGTTAACACCTTCCCTACGCGTAACCGACTCCCGGATCTGAAATCTAGTTTTTCGCAGACTTTTTTTTTTATGATTTTCCATAGTTTTCCAAAAATAACTATGGTGGCGACTCCAAATCTCTTTTTAAACCCGTTTTATTTTTTCGGTTCGCCTTCCCGTCGCGATTCTGGTTGCGACAATGATTATCAAGACTTTCCTAATAGATGAAGCTATTAAAGTAAAGAGAAAATATTCAAAGATGGAAACACATCAACAATAGTATTCTACAATGTGATTATGAATACCAAGACCTAGATGAAGAAAAAGGGATGCTGAATGGTTGAACAGAGACAAAATAACAAGTTGGAGATTTACACATTGAGATTATAGAGTTAAATCCTATTAGTTGTGAGAAATATTGGATTGTGTGATTAACCATTGTAAAATCCTTCACATTATGAGGTATACCTGTGAGCTTTGATTGTGCTATCTTAGTTTGAGCATTGTTATTGTTATTTCATTTGAGAGTTCTCGATCTTAGGGGCAGATTTAGAAGAATACCTGAAGAGCTTTATACTCGTGATACTTGGAGAAGTTTATACGTGTGATACCTGGAGAGGTTGATAATCGTTGTAACCTGGAGAGGTGATATTTGTTCTAATCAAGTATTTTGATTAGTGAAATATCTTAAGGAAGTTGCTTAAGAGACTGGACATAGTCTCAATGTGCTAGGTGAACCAATATAGGTCTTATGTGTGCAATGTCTACTTTATACACTTACTTTGATTATTTTACATCTGTGCAAAATAGATAAAATGTCTACATGCTCTATTCACCCTAACCCCCCCTTCTAGAGCCAACTTGCACCAACAATTCCTTCACTCACCAACTTCTAAAGAATATTCATTTGAGACAAAGGAATTAGGGAATGATTATTCTCCTCATCAATTCTCATAATTGGCATTTATAAGTGTGCAATCATACTAGATAAGGGCATCCAAAGTCAATGTTCTATCAACAAGGCATGGATCTTAATCCACATTGAAGTTATTATTTCATTTAAACTTCTCAATTATGACCGTGTTTGTCATTTTCTTGAACGTCTTTGTAATTAGTTTCTTCATGACAAAAAGAAACAAACAAAGGAGATTGATCTTAATCAAATATCAATTACCAAAGGATGTGGAACAAATAAAATTTGAATTTTTGAAACTAGTTTGTTGGTATCAAATTAAGAAGTTGACATACAAAAATGTGTAAGAGTATTAGATAATCTATTACTTTGAAAATAGAAACATGTAAAAACAACTAAAGCACGCGATGTAATGAGAAATAATAATATATTCTTGGTTAGCACATATATGATCAACATGTCATGATTTATAGGAAATTTATAGAGATCGCACATTCAAACAAGAAAGAGTGAAATATAAAGTACAACTAACATAGCAAATGAATTTTACATCTGGTATTCAAGAGAGGTAAATTTAGGTCGCACGGAAAAAATGTGACGTAAATTTACGTCGGAGTATAGCAGGTCTAATGTAAAAAAGTCTGCGACCAATAAAAAAAGCTACAATGAAATTTGCATTCCTTAGCTTGCTTTATTTGTGCGTGTTGCATATCAAATGAAAGATTTTGATAAAGTAGAAAACAAGTTAGTGAACAAAGAAGCCAAACTTGAGACAGAGGTTGGGCAATGTAGGAAGGAGATTGAGATGTACAAGCATTGAAGTCGAAGAAAGACTGAAATATATAATTTTCAGTTCATCATCGACTTCAATACCCTTAAATGTCATGAAAGTCCAAAAGGTGCAAATTGTTTTTACCGCTACAACATATTCTTATAATGACAAACACAATGACATTCATGTAAAGTCATGTCTGAGTCTCCCAAAACATAGACATGGCTATAAAGGAAAATACAATGTTTTGAAAACAAACCTCAACAAAGAAACATATTGGATAAAAAATTTTCCCATGAGAAACACACCACAAAAGAAGAAGACTTGGTAAAAAATGAATCTCCAAACCAGAACCATTTTCGACATGTTTTCAAGTAGTTAGAAATGAGAAAGAGAATTTAGATGTGATAATTAAAAAGAAATTTACGTTGGACGTTACTGTAAGACCTGGAAAATTTAAATAATTAATAAATATTTAATTAGCAATAATTGTGGATTGGAAGTACCTCTAAGAGAATTAGTTTGTCAAGTCATAGCAAAGGAGCAACGGTAGCTCAAGTGGTTGACTGTGTGGGGGTGGTGTTGAAGGGTCTTGCATTCGAATCCTGTTATGCCATGAGTGTGATGTTTTAATTATTTATTTTATTTTGCATGTATGCATGATTGTGTGATGTGGTCTCATAATCAAATATGTGCATGAAATGTCATGAAACATGTATTGGCTTGGTGCTTGTACATATGCTTGATAATTGGATGGATGAGGGTTCTAATGATGGCAAGCACTAAATAGAGACCTAGAAACCCTATTAGCTTTTGAGAAGCCACAAGAGTACAACGATAATAGTTAGGGTGCAAGAAACTCAAAGTAATATGGTTGAATGTGAAAAAATGGTTGTAATTTTGTATTGGTATGTGTTAAATTGGACATGTATGATTGCTGGGAACATGAATTTATGTTGTTTCATACAATTGATTGACTGGGTCGAGTTGTTGTGGATTTTTTTCACAGATGCAAAATTCTGAGTTCTATCCAAGAACTCTGATGCACCACTTGACAGCAAGTAGGTACCGCTAGGCGATGCGTGGAGCGCAACAAGGTGTGAATTTTGTGTTGGTGTTGCGTGATGGGATGGGAATAGATGGAATGTGTTAGGTGTTGTTTGAGGTAAGATGTGATCTTGCATGAGTTGTAGGCAGTAGTAGTTTATGTTTTTGTTCTTTTGAAAGTTTCTTATGAACATGTTGTATTCCTTGTCTAAGTCACTTGTGGCATGGCTTAAATTGGTGAATACTTGAGAATGTAGCTAGGATTGATGTAAAAGAGGTAGGAAGTGCTATATTGAGTCACACTGGTGTATATAGACGTGCGTTCTGTATTCTGGATGAGTGCCTGTATTATTGGTTTTCCAAAATTGCTTTGGGGTGCAAAAACCAGAAGTTGTTATGCTACTGGTGTAGCGCTTGACGATGCAGATTGGAATGTCAGGAGATGGGTTACCCAGGGAAGCCCTAACTGAAATGTGCTCTACAGTGTGTTGGGACCACCAGACGGTCTCCATTGCCACTTCATCTGGGGCGCTTAGGCTGCGCCATGCGATAATTTGATGGCATTTTGCATTGTGGCGTGTTTTGCATGGCTCGTTATGAGGGTTTTTGGTTTGGGATATGCTTGCATGGATTACGAGCGAGAAAGTTCGTAATGGAGTTGGAAACACGTGATTAATATGGACAAGGAGGTTCGTATTGGATGTAATCTTGTGTGGGGATACGAGTGGGGAGGTTTGTATGTTTCATGCTCACACTCGAGGGTGTTATGAGTAGGGAGGTTGATAACTAGATGTGTTCACGTGTGTTGGACTACGATTGGGAGGTTCGTAGAGGTTAGACTACGAGCGGAGAGGTTCGTAGAATTGGACCTTGAGCGGTTAGGTTTGTGGAAGCATATGAAATCCTTAAGATCATGATTGAGCATGTGCTAATCTCATATAGGTTATGAGACTAGGGTTGCGTAGGTACCTCCTAGTGTAAAGGTTTTTATAGATGGGAAATTGGTTAAGTCATTTTGGGTGAGGTGTTTATATTATTATTTATGCTTGTTTATTCCTTTTAAGCTCACCCTTTTTGTTTGTGTTTGGCGATGATCGTGTGACTTGTCACACAGGAGCATATGTGATTCTAGGCGAGGATGGCGATGCGTAGAGATGGAGCAGGGATAACTATCGAGATTTTATTTTAGAAATTGTTCTTGGTTATCTTGGAATTTCCTTTTATTTGGGCTTTGGATTATGGATTGTAATAAAGTATTTATGAAGTATTGTTATGTTACCACTATTAAAGTTTTAAATTTTCCCGCACTTAGGAATAATATGACATATGGAATTTTATTTTACTTATAAATTTTGCTTTATAAAGTAATATCCACCTATGATGTTACAATGGCGATGCGTAGAGACAGAGCGATGGCTAGCTATGGCAAAATTTTATGAAAGACATATGCTTTGGAACTTTGTAATTTTTATTTTCTGGTTGGCTTTGGATTTTGAACTTGTAATAAAGTATTTATGAAGTAACTTTATTTTATCCACAATTTTTATTTTTCTGTATTTGGAAATGGTATCAGATATTTAAATCTTATTCTTATTTTAATTGAATCATGTTTTACCAAGTAATATCCACCTATAGTGTTACACTTACAATGTCTGATGTAAAATTGATAATTTACGTCAGACACTAGAGTTCAATATAAATTATCTCATTTATGTTGATCAATAAAGAATTCAATATAAATCGTTTTCCTTTATTTAAAAAAATGTTGCTGCGTTTTTTATGTGAATTATTTTGCTATTAAATATAAATTACGTGCTATAAATTCAATTTCTTAAATTTGCGTATGTTAATAAGATTATATTATATATAGACTTGTAACAACATTACTAATACTATAATAGATGACAGAAGGTATTATCAATAAATTTTACCTTTGTTTTGATTCTTCTTATATAACTAATATAAATAGATGTTATTACAACTACAAGATAAACACGACAACATTCTTCTCACCTTAGCTACCATTAAATGTGCGATGAATAATACATGATTTTTTCTTAAAAGAAATCTTTGTACCCATGTCACACCTAGGGATGGCAACGAGGTGAGGCGGGACGAATTTCGTTATCCCCATACCCAAACTTAACGGGTATCAAACTTTTGTCTCATCTTCATTCCCACCGAGTAACGGATATAATCTCATACCCATACTCGTACCCGTTTTCTTACTACTTCAACATTAATTTTAATTAACTTTCATAAAATAATAAAAAATTACGGTAAATGAAACATAATATTATGAAATATTCAATATTAGGAGGATGATTGTTTTTCGATATCAAATACTTTGAAATAAATTAAAATTTTTTACATTTTAGATTAAAATACCAAATAAAATTTCATGAGAACCAAAATATTTATTAAATTTGCAAACATTAATGAAACCTAGTTGATAAAATTTAAAAGTATTTTTAAAAAAATATAAATGAAAAAAAAATATTCAAATTAAAATATATTTTAAATGTTTGTTTACTTCAATTTTTTAAATTATAATGAATCTCTTTTTTATACACTAATAAAAGTTATAATACATCACTTGATCAAAATGATGCAACGAATAAATAATAAACATAATAATAAAATTTTAACATAGATCTTGTATCTTTTGAGCTCCAATATATGTTGGATGGTGATAAGAAAATATTCATGGCAATTACATTAAATTTTTATATTGTAGTAAATAAAATTTATTTATACAATTATGGTGAAAAAAATTACAGTATGATTGATAATGAGTTAGAAAATAAAAAATAATTAGATAAAATATATTGAAATAGTATTCTACATGATGGAAATAAACAGCAAATAAAAATATTAAAAAATTAATAAATGTTTAGAAACAATTTGAGAGACTATTGAAAGAAATCGCATAAAGGAAAATAAATGTATAATTAAGGTATGATAATATAAAAAATACCTTAGAAATCTAAGAAAACATCTTAAATATCAAGATATATACCTAATGGTTGAGAAATAACAAAAATTGTTTTAGCAAAACAAAAGAGTTCTTCAAATGAAACAAAAATTAATAATAAGTAAGGAATTTTTTTGTATACATTAACTAGTAAGTGAAAAGTTTGTGCTATTAAATACTTAAATTGAGAGTAGGGGTTGACCATTGTATTGACAAGGGGATCCACGCTTTTTTTTATTTTATTTTTTATATATTTTAAAAAATATATTTATATATTATTATTTTAATTATATTAATTTAGTTTAAAAGAATTTTTTATAATTTAAAAATCACGTTTTATATAATTTCTTCTACTTTTTATTTGATTTCTCTCTTTGTCGTGCTTCCATATCTTTCTCTCCTCTTATTTCTATATCAATTTTCACCATCAATTTCTTATTATTTCTAAAATCAAATTGCACCACAGAAAAATTGAGGAGTTAAAGATCATTTTAGACCGAATAATTTCTTCTTTTGAGTAAGTTTATTTTTTAACTTTTTTTAAGCAATATGTTTTTCTCTTGTATGTGACTTTTCTATACTCTAGGCATATATCTATCTATTAGAGATCATAAAATCGTGTTTTAATTGTTGATCAAACTCTTCTTTGTGTAGATAGAGCTATTTTAGGCTTTGAGTTGTGTAAGGTAAGAGCAAGATTATGAATCTACACTAAGGTAAGAGAAGCTAATCATTTAGAAGTTATTAGTTTTCTTAAAATATTGAGTCTTAGTTTTAAAATTTAATTTGGGGTAGTCATAATTTTATCTTTTCTTAGAGAGTTGAAAAATTTATATTAGAAACATTATGGTAAAGAGTAAAAGAATTGATTCTTTTTTCAAGAGGAAGACTTATGATAAAGATGAAAGAAATGCATCTACGTCATTGGTGGCAGAACTTAAACAAAAATTACTACAGCTACAAAGATCTACCGCTACAACTAAAAGATCTTTTCTGCAATGAAAATAATCAATAACAGGTAGAGAAATAAGATGAAGACTGGATTTTTAGCAAACACTATGATAATATATACTGAGAGAGATATTGCAACAAGCTTCATTTTTGATTCAGTAATTGAAGATTTTAAATCATTGAAAGAGCGTAGAGGAGCATTTAATTAAATGTAACTTTTGTCTTTTGAATATATTATTGTTGATGATAAAATTTATGTTACACTTTTATATATATTATATTGTAAGACCCGTGAAATTTAATTAATTAAAAAAATAATTAATTAATAAATGCGGGTAGTGAGAGCCTTTATGGCATTAAAATTGATTAATGTGATGTGAAAAAAGTACTTGCTCAAATGATTAACTAAAGGGACTTGGGTTCAAGTCCAATGTATGCTAATTGTGTGTTATTTAATTATTAATTTTTTTGATAATATGTTGAATCATGAGGAGTGATAATATAATCATAGAATTATATAAATTATCACGAAACATGAATTGATTGAATAGTTGTGCAATTATTTGACATTTGGCATGGAATGGGTTTGAGCCTTAGTGAACCCAAACCAAACTTTATTTTTTTGCCAAAATTTCCTTTGGTATGAAGGTGAAAGGGCAAGGAAACCCTAGCAGCCAAGGGAGGGCTGGAAAACCATCATAAGACAACAAATTGAATGACATTAACCTTAGTTTAATTGTATTTTCGTTTTACATCATTAAACCCACATTAAGACACTAATTAGTGGCCAATTAAGGGAGAAAGAGAGAAGTTGTGTGGCTGGTCTTGTTGGATAGGTAAAGGAATACGAAAATCAGAGTGAGGTGAGTGTATTGAGTAGAGCATTGAGGCTGAATTGAGGAGAACTAAGGAAGGCTATTGGAAGCAAGGGAGAACCAAGGGCTATTCAAGTTTTAAGCTAAGGAATCCAGGTTAGGGGAGCTACTTTATTTGTCTATATGAAATTGTATGATTTTACATTGTATGATGTATGATTGGGTGCCTATTTCTGCGTTAATTTTTCCACTGGTCGAGTTTCCAGAAATTTTCCAGAAACCGCCTGGCGGCAAGGGTGACTCCGGCAGGCGACGCGAAGCCTTGTGTTCTTGTTCAATGATTCTTTATGGGTTTTGTGATGGTTGGATATTGAGCAAGGTTCTTGTGCATGATTTGAATGTATAAACTTATGAAATCGATGATTATCACTACGTTTATATGAATTCAAGTGATTGATTAGGAAGCATTAAAGTGAAGGGAGGTCGTGTTGGGATTGGGGTCGAATTGTTAATTTGATTCTTTGAAATTAATGATAACGAAGTTGAGATTTATGGAATTATTGAATGCATAGGTATGAAAGAAATCAATTTGTTTGTAATTTATGCGCTTGATTGATTGGGACGAGATTTGGGGGTTTATAGTTCATCACGGGTGCGGGAAAAATTTGGGGTTTGCCCATAATTTGATGTGCCGCCTGGCGGCGCATACTTTCCGCCAGGCGATAGATGCTGCAGTAGTGGAAATTGCATTTTGTGACTGTTCGGGACGCCTTTTGGGATTTTGTGAGGGTGAGGCTAAATTCTACACGTGATAATTATATAAAAATAGTCCGAATTGAATAAATATGATGAGTGAACAATATAATTATGTCAAGACGAATGCTAGAATTGTTGATTTGGGGTTTTAGAGTTTAAGTAGATGCAGAACAATCTGGGATTTTTCCAGAACTGTATGCACCGCCTGGCGGTGCATGAATTGCCGCCATGCGACTCACGTTAAAACAACTCACTTTCTGGGTTAGTGTTAAAAAATTGCTTGGTGGTGAAGAGTTGCCGCTAGGCGACGCGTGTGGTGTTCTGTTCACGAAAAACGTTGCTTTTCGTAGTTTTGCGCAACAGTAACCGTCAGACAGTAGTTTAGTCCCGCCGGGCGCCACCTTCCTCACTTCTGAGCGTTAGGCACCACCTTCCTCACTTCTGAGCGCTAGGCGCCACCGTTTTTCTAGTTCGCGCAATTTTCGTAGAACTACATTTCCGGGTTCATTAATTGTCCGCTTTAGGTGAAATTTTGACAGGTGGTCCATAACATGTGAGATAGAGGCCGTACCCCACCAAATTAAAATAGATAAAATGCAGTATATGAAAGTGAACCAAGTCGTCTCCCAATGACCAATGTTCTTGTTCAAAGCTTCAATTTCCAGACGAACACAACAATACAACACAGGGGGGTTTGGCAGATTTACGGATGCAACACACAATTGAAAACTTAAATGCAGACGTCTAAAATCAATGTAAAAGCAGCGTTGATTCCTTGCTTCAAATGAACATCCACCAATCACGGATCACAACTCAAAATGGTTATATTAACTCTCATGGAACCCGAATTAACTACTAAGCGCAAATTAACTCGAACTCAAGTGCAATTAAGCAAAGCACACATCCATGAATCTGCTATAGTTCACTAAGCATGAACACACAATGATTCCACTCTGCAAATTAAGCAAAAACAGAATGGTTTCTTCATTTAAACCCAAACGCAAATTCCGAATTGAGAGATTAACATAACTCCACCGAACAAAACACTAATCTCAAGGTTTCAATCCATTATCTGCAAAGAATCAACACCTAAAATAAGTTCCTCATGGAATCCGAATTAGGCTTCAACATAAATTTTGATTCAACCATCCAAATGAGTGCAAATTGATGCAGAAAACCTAAATTGGTGCATGAATCGAAAAAGTGCAAGAAAAGAAAGGGGCAACAACAAAAACAACAACAAAAAATGAGAATACTTCAATATAAATGTTACCCGTACGGTAGAAAACGTTAATACAAGTTCAATGTGCTGTCCAAGACTCATAAAACGTGAAAAACGAATGGAAAACGTGAAAAATTAGCTTGTGCCTCCATGGGTAACCTTCCAAAGCTTAAAACATAAAAAATGGAGGTTGGAGAGAATGTAGAAGGAGAAGTGTGCGGCTGGTTGCATGCATTCAGACCTAATTTCGTGGTCCCACCACCCCTGCCACTCATATTTACAAAAATGCCATTATGAGCTGCAGAATTACAAAAATGTCACTCCTAGGCCTCTAATGTTGGCTCATTCACTCAGATGACGTGGAAATGATGTGGAAATGATGTGGCAACGATGTGGCGACTCTCTTCAACTGAATATTAATGTCCAAGCTCCAAAATTTGCTTCACCCAAATATATAAAAATAATTAAAAACGAAAATTAGGCCAAATAATGTGAAAGTAGTCCAAATTCAGAACAGTGGCCCAATAAAGCCCAACAGATGAAAAATACTCTAAAGATGAACAATTAAGCATTGAACAACTGTCAAATGGGTACACAAGGGCTAGTGGAATGGAAGAAAATCATGACTCATCAATGTGGTTCTTCACTTTGAACGGTGGAAATTTGATTTTGAGGTCAATAACTAGAGATATACGTTACTCAATATTGCTGATTTTGGAGTCTTTAAAATGCATGAATAACCTCTTGATAATTTCTAGTAACTTCTAATGAAGCATGATAGGGTTATGTGGTAAGTCTCTATCAAATTGAATGTTCCTTTGGGTTAGTCACATATAGAGAATTGGTTATTGGTGAAGGCATGTGTGTCAATATTAGTTGCATTGATGCATATGATATGTGGTGATACTTGTGTACGCGTATGACGAAGCCATCTAAGTTGAGATTATGCATGTGACTCATGTTGATTTCTAGAAGCCTATATTCTTGATTGTGGATATGCTTATTTATAAGAGTAGGATTGATTTTTACCTTATTTTGGATGCTTAAAAACCAGTACTGCATAAGTACTAGTGTGGCCGATAGGTATGGCAGCCAGACATCTTGAGGTACTCACTCGAAGACGCAGAATACGATTAATAGGGTAGCGGTCATGTGGCTTGAAATTAAAGGAGGGAATTCCTTTGGTATATTTGTATTGACATATAAATGCTTTGTTTATATGATTGATGTTTTTATTATTAGCTCACCCTATCTGCTTGTGTTTGGCGATGATCGTGTGCCCGGTACACGTGAGCAGATGATGTTGCAGGTGGATCTAGTGAGACATAGAGCCGGAGCGGGGCTAGACTGGGATAAAGAGTTTTCTCAAGGTTTTATTGTTTTATGATTTGGAATAATTTTGTAAACACTTTGCGATACTTATGATTTAATCTAGTTTATGATTTGGATTTAGTTTATTTGACTATGTAATGAAGTTTTAAATTTCTTGTGTTTTGGGAAATGAAATTTAATAAATGACGCTGACGTATTATTTCTATTTTATTTTATTTAAAACCGTAATATCTGGACGAGATGTTACAATTGTTATCATATTTGTTGAATTTTATATGAGTGCTTGTTTTGAATAGAGAAAATAATTTGAGGAAATGAAAACCTTTTTTAATTAGAAAAAATAATTTATATATAATAAATATAATTTGGCCCTCCTAAAATTTTTGTTCAAGTTTCGTCACTAATTGGGAGTATTAAATATTCTCATATGAAAGAAAAATATATAATAAATAAAATATTAAAAAATAATTGAAATATTCAAATGTGAGACATAATTATTTTAATTGACATACATAATTTTAACATAATTACATAAAGGTTATGATAAGATGAAAAATATAATAGAAATGTGAATGCGTTTCATGACAAAGCAAATAATTAGAAGAAATAAAAAATAGAAAGTATATATATATATATATATATATATATATAGAGAGAGAGAGAGAGAGAGAGTTACTTAATTAATTGTGAATATTTTAATAATTTAAATAGGGACGAGTATTATGGCGAGGATATGTACATCCCCATACCTAATTGAAAAAGTCAGAGATTCCCCATACCCATACCCAGTTAATGCATGGATTCCCCATCAAAACATAGATGTGTTCGGACAATACCTACGGAGGCAGGTTTATTTGCCATCTCTCACACCATAAGATATTTAAATCACTACATATTTAAATGAATGATATTAATATTAGAAAATGTAAGCATATCTAAATTATAAACAAGTTTGTAATTCATCACGTAATAATTTAAATCATTTTAATTCTCATATTTAAAAATAAAATTTTAACATTTTAAATACTTATATTAATTTTATCTTATACATAATTTAAAACAATTAATAATTATTTTTCTTCTTAATTATATTTTACATCATTTTTAATAATACTCATTGTAACGTCCCATTTAATAAATAAACGTAATTAAATGAAACATCACACAGAATAATATAAAAGGGCATTGTCATGGAGTAGAAATGTCACTCCCTACAGTTGTCCATAATACTTAGAAGAAAACTAAGGCACACCACGATGCCATTAACAAAACGAGATAAGAGTTTAACAGTATTCAGAATACATGCTCAAGGAGCAAGGTAGTACATAGGCCATAGTTCCTAAAAAAAGGAACTTGGAGCAAGGGGATCCAACCCAAGACAAGCTACGTAGTAGAGTTTCCATCACCCTGAGGACCATGAGGAGTTGCCACATCTGCTCACATCAATAAATTGATGATCATCACAAAAGGAGAAGACTGCACACAAGACACACAAACAAACAGAAAGGGTAGGCTAGAGTGAAAAAAGTTTTACCATACAATTGCATACAATTTAAAAGACAAAGATACATAAAACAACCAAGCATGTGATGACCAACAAGCAAGATTCTAATACTCAATTATCTAGATACATACAATCAGTCGAATTCACTCGATGCTTGCACTTGTGGTGGCCTCTACTGCTCTGCAGAGCCATTGCCAAAGGGCTTCATCCTATCACGCACAAGGTTAGCCTTCAAACATCTAAGGCCATTATCCTGCCAAAGACTAGGGCCTCCTGCTACTCTCACCACTTGAGTCAGTACGCTCTATGTGAGACTCATTGACTCTTTAGAGTTTCAGGATGCAATCCTTACTTGAATCCTTACTAAATTATATAATGAGGCACCACCATGAAACCTTTGTGGAATTACGTCATAACCATGAGGCACCACCATGAGCTCCCACCAAAAAGGGTTCATGGAATTACGTCCTGACCATGAGGCACCACCATGAGATCTCACCTAGAGATTCATGGAATTACGTCCTAAACCATACCAAAATCATGTCTCACCAACCAACATAAAATTATCATACATACCAATCTCATGTCAATATATATAACCAACCATCCAATCATGTTCCATAAGAAATATCATACCAAACTCATCAATTCCAGCTCATGAACTATTTAAATACATGCATAATCACTCAATTCAAAGCTTCAACATAATAATCTAATCAAGCATGCGACCATCAACCAAGAACAGAGGAGAAAACAACACCTGAGCACGTTCTCGCCCAGTTCTCGCTCAGGCGAGCTCCTATCGCCTAGGCGAGAGCTCGAAAAGTGGAACAGTGGTGCTTTCGCATTTTCTCGCTTAGACGAGACTTTGCCTGAGCGAGATGGCTTCTCGCTCAAAACTGGAGCTCGTCGCCTGAGCGACAGCTTGCGCAAGCACCTAGGAGGGTTTCTGATACTCTCGCTGAGCCGAGACCCACTTGCTTGGGCGAGAATATCAGATTTCCTCCACTGTTCATGCAGGCCAACACAAAGATTCATCTAGAGCAATGTACAATACATATTCATATCATTTTAAACACCATACAATTACCAAAAGCACGAAACAAAGTTGAAAAACAAGCAATATACATTAAAACGTGAAACCATAGCTTCCCTTATGTGGAAGAATGTTAGCCAAAAAACTCCGACACCTAAGCCAACGAACACAACAACTCCAAAAGCATATTCGAGAGTTGGAAATAATGGGACAGATTCAAAACGGGGTTACCAAGGTGAACCCTAGTTAGAATCACAACAATAGAGCTAGAAATAAAGAAGGTATGGATGAAGAACCAACTTACATGAGAAGGAAATGGAGTCGAGCTCGCTTGCAGATGAATGAGGTCCAAACCCTAGCAGAGCTCTGTTGAGGGAAAAAAAAGTGAACAAGGGACTGATTTTGCAAAGTGAGTAGAAAATGAGAGGGTTAGATTGTGTACCGTACCTAGTCAAACTCGACCAAATAAGTAAATAATGTGCATATCGAGGCCGCCAAGTATCCAGCCTAGGCCGAGTTAGCCTAACTTGTATCGATTTTAACCTAAACTAAACGTCTAAAGGGACAACCTGCACCTCATATCACTAACCTAAGCCATCAAAGCAAGTAGCCGGTCTAGACCGACTACTCGAGCATATCTGGTAAGATTACAGCCTAAACCGACCACTTCAATACACTCAGTATGATAGAAGCCCCCGCATTCAATAAATCTTAAGGGCCTGGGTTTGGGCCCTGGCCCACTCGCAAGCCCCACCTAGAGCCCAAGTCAAGGCCCAACCCATGAAATAGTCAAACGTCATTAATGCTCTATAAATACGCGTGGACCCCATCATTTAAAGGTACGCATTCATTAATCACTGATTTGACTCTCTGAGAGCTTTGACTTACTTGAGCTTCGGAGACTCTTCTACAGGTAACCCCTCCTGGGTTCAAGTTGACATGTATCGACCGGGAAGAGGCCAACTGAGGAGATAACGGACTACGTGGTAAGGTGACGCTTGTGCCTAACCTATCTTATTTGTTCTCTACAGAAACAGATTGGTTTAGGGATTTTGGGTACCCTATGGACCAACCTTAGGCCCAACTGATTAGGACAGACCCTTAAACATTGATGCATAATTAAGTGGGCCTTACACTCATAAATTTAAACTAAATATTCATAATCTTCATATCACTTCATTTTCATTAAAAACATTTTCGATTAATTATAAACGTTTACATTTTTTAAAAGGGTATTAAATGCCTTTATTACTAATCAAATTTATCACATTTTTTAAAATTTATTTTTCATTCATATTTAAGAAAAAAATCATTTTCCTAATTTAATTTTCAATAATGGTTAACTTTTTTAATTCATAAATTTATTAACAATAAAATATCTATTAGTTATTTAATTTATATTAATTAATTTAGTTTAGCAGTTCATATAAATTTCTCAATAAATGTTTCATAATATTTAATTATAATAAAAAGATCAGAAATTTTAGAACTCGATTTCCAATCTAATCAATGAAGTGAAGATTGAGAGTTACTGAAAAAAACACACACTGGTAAGTTGGCCCATTTTTTCTAAATTGTCTATAACAATAATGAAACCTACACTGCCATTCTGATAATACACAAGTTCTAGCTTCAGGACAACTACACCAGCAAGAATCAGAGGAATCCAACGTTGGAAAACGATGTTAACCATACATCATTTTCTTTTTTATTTGTTTGACAAATATATATATTTTTACATTATTGTTACCATTGGTGTTTAAGATAACATAAATAATATTTAGCAAGGCATCAGCATCTGGTTTTTGTTAGTTTTTGTCTGTTTCTTCTCCCAGAGTTGCAGGTCACGTGAAACTGTACATCGTGAATCCCCCACCTCAGTAAATAGCCATTACTCCTTCACCACCCCATTTTCATTAACACAGATAAAATGACAAAACAAGCTCTTACATTTCAGACAATGGCATGCACATAGGTACACTTCTCTCTGAAATTTTCACGTGAACATGCCTCTTCTCTTTTCAAATCTCAAACATTGAGCCACTGATTCTGCCTGGTTTTGAATCTTTCCACACCATTATCTCACACGTCATGCACGCGCTCTTCCCACCAACTTCTTCACTTCACTATATAACGACACTTTCTTCACCCATTACAATTATTGCATACACACACTGCCCCAGAGAGAGTAGGTTAACTTGGTGAACATAGAGATGAGGAAATCATGTGGCTTTTTCTTCTTGCTCCTTCTTCTGGTCTTTGCTTCCCGTAAGATTAATCTCTTCTCTGTCTTTTTTCATTACATAATAATGTCACTTGTTTAACTAGGTTCTATATGTTGTGTTTGTGGTGGCAGAGGTGGTGGTGCAGACGGAGGGAAGAGTGTGCGAGTCACAGAGCCACGGGTTCAAGGGTGCATGTACCGGAGACCATAACTGTGCTCTGGTATGCAGGAACGAAGGCTTCTCCGGTGGCAACTGCAGAGGCTTCCGCCGCCGATGCTTCTGTACCAAGATTTGCTGAGACAAAATTCAAACATCAGTGCATGCATCTCACTACCAAATAAATCACATGCATGTACTCTTTCTCTGTTATCCATTTGGAAATGGGATATAGCTGCCACAATTTCCAGTATTTTCTACTTAGACACCATTTGCTTGTGTTTGTTCAGCCTTTATATTTATAATTAATAATAAATGCTTCTTAGTTACCTCCTTGTTACATTTCATCTGTCCCCATGATTCTACGAGTTTCTCGATTTTCAATTCTTCCTTTCGTTATCTGTCATTTGTTGTTTTTTCATGAAAAAGAATGTTAAAGGTAAGGGTGTTATGTACTTATAGAACCTATTATGACAACTCACGGAATTAATATTTTTTACCAATATTTCAAGCAACGAGATTCAAACAATGTGATGAGCTGAAAGACTTTGGTCTGCTGTATGTCTTAGCATGATTTTCTGGAAATCAGTTTAGTTGATAAAGTTAACTCATCCTTGAAATTCCTTATGCCATAAAAATTCGAAAAATCTTTGTTGAAGGTGATGGAGACTTTTTCTATATTCATTAAGTTTGCTTTGCTTTGTTTTTTATTTTAATTCAGTACCAGAAAAAGACTAATGAGAACCTTGAACTCGCTTTTCCTCCATATATCTTATTAGATTTAAACTACTCAAACAGTCAGAACAATTTCCTGTAAAATGATGTATTTGCTAAGAATAATGATGGTGGATGGATATCTTTTCTACTATCTGAAAGTCTTATTAATTTTAAGCAGGACCATCTACATTTGGTAATTGGGGCCATCAAGGACAGGGTTAATAAAAATGAGGGATGGGTTTTCATTAGGAACTGTGTAGTTGTGGCTGAAAGTATCACCAGAGACGATGGTGGATGTCATTGTCGCATAACCAATAAGGAAAAAGAAGAGATGGTGAGAAAGAAGGATAAAAGGGTTCAAACTAACTAACATTATAGAGAAAGTTATCAAAAATTTTTGAATTTCATTGAAAGAAATAAGACTTGTATAGAATCTGTTTTCACAGTCACTGAAAATATTGAATTCAACCACAGTAGACAAAATGCCCAGAGGGACCAAGTCAAGCATATAAATAGAAGAACAAATACCTTGCAACAAGAAAATAATACAATCCTAGCTTTATTATATGTTAAAATTCAAATACCTTGCAACAAGAAAATAATACAATCCTAGCTTTAGTATATGTTAAAATTCGTTGAAGCCTACTTATGATTGAAGAAAATGAAAAGAGAGAGGTATTTAATATTCAGTTTTTATATTGTAATACATGTGTGAGTCTAAATCTTATATTGAGTGGCACCAGTGCAGGGAAGAAAAACAACAGCGATTATTTTTAACTTTTGGCTTCGAGTGCGCATCCGAGGCATATACTGCCGAGGTAAAAAGACACTACTTTATGCCTCGGTTGTCAACCCGAGGCATATTTGAATCGTTACTGCCTCGGTTTCCACCGACTGAGGCCTAATGGTGATCCCTACACCAAAACTTGTAAAAGATGATCCTGTACTAGTAGAAGGTGCTGCACCAATAGAAGTAATAGGAACTGCCAAAGTACTTGCGGTTGTAGAAGATGCAGTAGTAGCACCCAAGGCTGACATAGAAGATGAAAGGGTCATGCTGCCAGTAGCCACAGTAGAAGTACTGGTGGTCATCACTGTCGGGAATAGTGGCGCAAAGGATGTGGTAAATGAAAAAGAACTCGTTGGTTTTGAAGGCGATGCGCCAGAAGCTGCCGAAGAAGCTGAAGCAGCATTGGGGAACCCAAAAGAGGGTTGAGAAGCGAATCTGAAGCAGAAGGCTTTGCAAACGCTGGGACCGTCGTTGAGGTCGAGATCGAAGAGGTTCTAGTGGCAAACATACACGAGAACAAAGGAGAGCTGCTTGTAGAGGTTGAGGAAGCTGAAGAAACTTCCAATGCTCCAAACAACGTCGTTGCTGTTGAGGATGATCCTTCGAACAGTGATAAGGCAGAAGAAAAAGCTCCAAAAGCTGCCGTTGAGATAGAGGAAGTAGTACCACCAAGCTTCTGCAGTGAAAAGATTTGGGTTTTTTTAACCCTACGAAGCGATACTGCCTCGGTTAATTCGATACCGAGGCATATTAGCTTCTTAAAATTAAGCTCATATGCCTCGATTGGCAGGAGGACCGACACATAAGTTATCTATTTCCTCGGTTATAAAAGAACCGACACCAGTGTAGTGAGGGCTTTTGGCCCCGGTTACTTTCGTGATTCTGCCTCAATTTTAGAACCGAGACATATTGGGGCGAGGCCAAAAGGCACCCCCTTTTGGCCTCGGTTATCACCCGAGGCCATAGAGGCCTTTTTTGCCTCGGTTGTAGAAGGACCAGAGCCATAAAGACTCTTTTCTGCCTCGGGTCTGGGAGAACCGAAGCCATAGGTGTTCAATATATATTTTTTTAAATAAAAAATTTCGCAGGGCCTTTGGCCTCAGTTATGGTATGAATCGAAGCCATAGGTGTTCAATACTCACTTTTTGCTTCGATCTTGGTAAGAAGTGAGGCCTATTCTGTTTTTTTATTTTAAATAAATTTTTTGTTTTATTGTGATTCCCACGTTTAAATTTGCATATTTTTCACATAACAGCACAAACTAGAACAAAATATATTCTCAAACATCCACAATCCAAAAACATTTAAAAGATAGTTGGAGTATTCACAATCCAAATACATACGTCCTAATCAATACTATTTTACATTTGAATTATGAACTTTGCACATGCTATCCTACCAAAGTTTATGGACTTCGCGGGAATTGGCAGAGGACGCTTGAATGTCTGCAAAATAAGACATTAACATTAACTTAAGTTAGTTTATAGAAAGACAACTTTAGTATACCAAACTTTAGTATATTGCAAAGTAATTGTTTTAATTCAAATATATATTACCGTTTCCCAATTAGTTGTAATACGAGCATGCACAATAGTTGTCATCCATTGCATTATATAGTAACCACACTTATATGAACCGGTTTGTCTATTACACTACATTATATAAAAAACATTAAAATTAATTAAGGTATAAAATCAAATCAAACAATTATAAATATATGGATAGAAATATCAAACCTGGAGGGAGCACCATGCAAGATATTTTGCCTTAGCCGTTGATCTCCCTAACAACATGTTATGTCCAATAATTGAACTATGATAAAGGGAATAAGTTAGGATACTTTTATATAACATGCCATTCATAAGATTGAGATTGAGGTTTCTTACCAATCTATCACTTGTCTAAGATAGTTGGGGGGAGGGCGGTGCAAAGAGCAAAACCACACAGCAAGGTTCTCCCTTAAGGAAACCACAAGTAATTCACTACAAGAAAAACCATTATTACCGACGGTCAAAATCCGTCGGTAATGGCCAAAATCCGTCGCTAAATCAACATTACCGACGGATCATCGACGGTCAAAAATTCGTCAGTAAAATGCTTGTCTGTAAAATTTTACCGACGGAAATCATGTTCCGTCGGTAATTACCGACGGAAAAATCCGTCGGTAAATCTGTCGGTAATTACCGACGGAAAATCCGTCGGTAAAATCCGTCGGTACTTACCGACAGAAAATATCCGTCGGTAATTACCGACCTAAATATCCGTCGGTAATTACCAAAAATCCGTCAGTAAATTAGTTACACTATTCATCTTCTTCCTCCTCCCTCTTTCAATTTTTTTTTTCGTTTTTTTTTCGTGGTCGCCGTCAATGTCGCCGCCGTCGTCGCCGTCGCCGCCGCCGCCGCCGTTGTCATCTTCTTCCTCTTTCTTCTTCTTCTTCTCCTTCTTCTCCTTCATCTTCTCCTTCTTCCTCTTCTTCTTCTCCTTCTTCCTCTCTTCTTCTTCTTCTTCTCCTTCTTTTCTTCTCCTTCTTCTTCTCTTTCTCCTTCTTTTTCTTCTTCTTCTCCTTCTTCTCTTCTTCTTCTTCTCTTCTTCTTTTTCTCTTCTTCTTCTTCTTCTCTTCTTCTTCTTCTTCTCCTTCTTTTTCTTATTTTCTTCTTCTCCTCGAACCATTATAAGGTGAGATTTGGGCGGGAAAATTCCCGCTTCTTTTACCGACGGATAAATCCGTCGGTAATTCAAATT
>Ga0214542_1002723_pt1 | contig 36356 bp, 25 predicted proteins | sample CNSS1metaG_FD_160096 | JGI IMG/M metagenome (GOLD analysis project Ga0214542, IMG submission 160096) | Root nodule microbial communities from cowpea collected in UCLA plant growth center, Los Angeles, California, USA - CNSS1 | ecosystem: Host-associated > Plants > Roots > Nodule | place: USA...
CTACCCCCCTTCTTATTTATACTTTTCCTAAAACAAACTTTCATTCCCAAACAACCTACTAACAGACTAACTAACTAACTAACTCAGTTCTTATTTCTTCTCACATACACCTTTAATATTCTATCAGTAACTCATGTCTACTCCACTGCAACACAAACAGTTTAAACCACCTTTGAGTTTAATGGTAAGGACAGGGGGCTAAATTCCATAGCTATAAGAGAGAGAAGGTAAGGTAAGGAAAACCCTTTGAAGCAATGAAACATAAACAATGACATGAAACATGACACGGGTACAGCAAATGCTAGACATTGTAGGACACAAGTATGACACACATAAGGTGAGAGCATGCTTTTAACGAGAGAAAGTAATCCGTGATCATACAACCCAAAATGGTTGGTTAAGATTATTTCTAAGTAAAACAATCTCAATCATCCATACATGGTTATAAAATCAACTATTAACTCTTCTTACCTGTCACATTGTCACTAGATTTGATCTCTCTATAGTCTATATATTAGCTTCATAATTCATATTCAAGACTGACACTTTGCAAAAAATTTCCTAAACAAACTTTTCATGGTAAAACTATAAATGTACAAATAAAATAATAATCTTTAAATTTTAAGACAATGTGCCCATGAAGGACTTGAGCTGAATAAAACAACTTTTAAATTGGAACTTAAGAGATGTGTGTTAGATGAGCTTTCAATCTTTCATACAAGTGTGCGTAATAAACACTTGTCTGACGTGCATAAATAGCACTAAAATCGAGTGCTTATACTTTAAAGTTTGCATGCAATCCACGAGACATTGAAATAATATAAGATGGGGCGACCGGAGTTCTGGGAGATAATGTGTAGCATCATAAGTTGAGCTAACTATGTTAACCTCCAAGTTATTGATTTCCATATAGCTAGAAAGCACTAATGCAATAGGACGTGACAAGGTTATAATGCAATATGAAAAAACAGTATTAAGTTAATATAAAACAGAAATCTTAAACCAATAGAGAGAATTGATGTTTTATATTGTGCAAACATTACTGTAGGAATAAAAACATGTTTTCATTTATTTAGATCTGATCATGGTATTCTTATTTGTATTGGTACAAAAAGAAATTAACAAGAATTGTCAACTGTGCGTACATGAAACTGTTTATGCATTTGCTAGCTGTACTTATAGTTTTACAAATAAGAAATGTAGTTCTACATAGAAGTTTTAATTTAAATGTGTATGAAAATTTTGAGGAAATCCAAATGAGTAACATATGTTTCCTTTGTTAAGAAAACTGTTAGAAATCCTATATCAACTAGAGATATGGTCAAACTATAAGTATATAAGTAGGTGCAAACCTCACCTTACCATTTTTGTGAAGCTTAAAATCTACTATCTAAAATGGTATCAGAGTCTATCAGATCAAGGTTTATGGAGCCTATCGTGCCACCTACTATTGTATCACCCACAAATATCTAATCTTTCTTTGATGATCAGTCCTTGATGTGAAAGATTGGGTTAGAGATCTCATATCGACTAGAAACATAACTAAGTTATAACTAAAGCAGATGCAAACCTTACTTTACAAATCAATTTTATGGGACTTAGTTAGACTAAAATTCACTTAATAAAAATAACCAAAACAACTAGTATATGCTTGGCAGACTAAGATCATGAGAATTTCAATTAGTGCATATTAATGTTAAAATTATCAGTTGTTTTATATAAATAAAATAAGAAACATTATACAAAGAGCTTTTAGGACACCTGTTTCGTAGTTTGATTACAAATGAACATCAGATAATGCACAAATCCAATCAAAAAATCATAGTCAATGACAGAGATGAAACAATAGTTAGTAATTATACCGTTTCATTATGCCCTTCACTCAAACACGGAATAAAATCTAATCATATCAGGCTTCAAACCTATCCAAATTAGGAATGTATCTTGACATTGACACATGCAAGCAGTCATACAAGTCATACACAGAAAGGACAATTCTAGAATATTTCCGAGTCAAATGACTAGTTAACTAGCTGAACTGCTAAATGACGAGGTGGCTTACTAAAGCTTAAACACAGTAAAATTCCTAAAACCAACATGCTTACTTTCCTATCCTGAAATCTCTCACTTAGTACAATGCAGCCAATTACAAGTGTACAAGCAACTGCAGGTTTTCTAACATATTTCTATTCACTTTCCCCACTCATACAAAGGGGAATACACAGCAAACATGACACGGTAAACATAAACACAAATCCATCTCAGTTTCCAAATTCACACTCACCTAGAAATCAATGCAGCAATGTCAAACCCAACAATAGATCAAAAAAACAAGAAACAAAGATACCTGTATTTGGTGTAACCCAAGCACACCGTTTCTTGCCCTCCAAGCTATCACTCAAATCGAGATCATCAGAACCACCCACATTGTCACTACTCACCTTCTCCATCTTGGGACCACACTGCTTCTTCCTCAACTGCACACTAACCCGACGAGCCACCTTCCCACTTGACGACGCGCCGCTACTGTGAGTGGAGGAATCCGTCGACGACGCGTCAGAGGAGTACGAAGCGTTCATCGAAGACAGGTTTTTCAGCACGGCCTGGTGACGCTCCTGCCGCCGCAAAATAAAAGATGGAGGAGCGGAGATGCATTGCGGTGGCGCATTTGAAAGCGCCACCGTCTTCTTTTCTGTCTCCGGCGTCAATTTCTTCACCGGCTTCCGTCCGTCGACGGCGGGTCGGACCTTGTTGCCTGCCGGGACAAGCACTGGACGCGCGTCGGGGTCGGCGACCGCGACGTTCATGGATCGGACTCTGGGTGGGCCCGACATTGCAAACCCTGCACTCAAAAACCCTTCTCCTCGAACTCACTCTCAGGTCAATGCCGAATTCGAAATTCAAAATTCAAACCTTCTCAGACAGAATAAAAAAAGGTATTTGTTTTTCGATGAGTGAAGTCTTGGGATTTTGAAATTTGAGTAGTGGGATTTGAATTTCAATTTCAATGCAATACAAAAGCAAACCCTAGAGGGAGTGAGAACTCCTTCAGCTGCTTCGTGCTGGTAACTATTCGCTCTCTCTTTACTGAAAAAGGTAGAAGCTTTAGATTGCAATGTTTGTGTGGTTCAGTCATGGAAGCAGAAATGGGAGTGTAGAGTGCTGAGAAAGTTGCGGAGAAAAGTAAGAGAGTGAGAGAAAGTTAATGGGTGGAAGAAATTTTTTATTTTTTTGTGAATGGAAAATTCTGATGGTAAGTTGGTGGTGAAAGCAACGAATCCAAAGGAGCGTGTTGTGCGAGAGAAAGAGACGGAGGGGAGAGGAAAGTTTAAGGGTCACCATTCATGGAGCGACACGTAGGAAAGAGAAATTTTCGACAGTAGGACACTTTTGTCGGATTCTTAAATGTTGATTCAACTGTGCCTGCTGAGAGTGAAATGGGAGATTGGCACCCTTTGCCGCTGTTTATGTATTTTTCCCAACATTAAAACGACAACCATTGGTGTCGTCGTTTGAGAGCAGCCAGCAGCAGAAGAAGAAGATTGTTGGGGATAATATAACAATAAGGTGCACACACAGAAAAAGAAAAAGGGTATCAATAGATGATGGGACCCACTTATCCAACGCTTTTCCACACATTCGAACCAGAGCTAAACTCTGATCTATGAAGTAACTTGTAATATAGCATCACTTCAGTACGACCAAACTTTGAAAAGCTCAATGGCTGCAACTTATTATAACCTGCAAAGTCCGAAAACTTTCCCAACTCTTCTTAGGAACCTACCTTCCATTCCTTCCAGTCATGTCTCACTGTTGGGTTCATTGGACTATCCCTTCCATTGTTCCACTAGAAGAGGGTACCATGTTGAGGCCAATGCTAAGAAGAAGAATCCTTGGTTAGACCCTTTTGATGATGGGGATGACCCTGAGATGGAGACTGGTTCTTTGTTTGCAAACGGGTTGCAGGAGGAGGATCCTAGGCCCCCAGATGACCCTGACAACCCTTATGGATTTTTGAAGTTCCCTTCTGGATATGCTGTGGAGGTAGCGTCCCTTGCATTGAAAGTGAGAGGGGATGTGAGGAGATGCTGCTGTGTGATATCTGGTGGGGTTTATGAGAATCTCTTGTTTTTTCCAGCAATTCAGCTGATAAAGAACAGGTATCCTGGTGTTCAGATTGATGTTGTGGCGACCGAGAGGGGGAAGCAGACCTATGAAATGAATAAGAATGTTAGGTGGACAAATGTCTATGACCCTGATGATGATGATCCAGAGCCTGCTGAGTATGCTGATATGATTGGAATTCTGAAGGTTGGCCACAATTTATATTCTCTTAATATCTTGTGTGAATCAACAACTTTTCATGGCACTAATGATGGTTGATCCATATTGCCAAAAGTAATGATGACATGAAAACTTTCTATATGCATATGCAGATACAGAAAAAAGAAGAGACATGTATCATCTCAGGATTAGATTATGGGTGAAATGAATCTATTTGTGAATAAAATTACACGTTACTCTATCAGACAGCAGAAGCTGTGATTTACAGGTTACTGTCGCAAAATTGTGATAATTTTATGGACAAATACAGGATTCTGATTTTAAGATTGCCTTCCCTAACGTGAAGAAGCTTAAAGAGCACTCTATCTTGATTGAATTCTAACGAAATTTGCAGCTTCCTGGGGCTTGGGTTGGGTGTACATATACTGCAACCAAATCTAACAATTAATTCCTTTGCATTTGCTTGCTAATTCCTAAGAGCCTCTTCATTGCAAAAACTTAATTTCAGTTCTAAACTATTTTTTTAGTGAATCTCTTCGATGATTATCTCATGCGATTTAAAAAATTCTCTATTTTTCACTCTAGTGAGTCTCTTTTCAAGAACTCTTTTTGACATAAAAAAATGTATTTTTAATGGTTAAACAACCTTGGTCGTTCTTGCTTACATAAGAAAGAAGCTTCTGCAAAATCTCATTTCTTCCAATGGTGATTTATTTTAAAAACTAACATAAGTTGCTGCATTCTGCTCACAGAATAGGTACTATGACATGGTCTTAAACACTAGATTGGCAGGCCTAGGCCATGCAGCATTTTTGTTTATGACAACAGCCAGAGATAGAGTTAGCTACGTCTACCCAAATGTGAATGCTGCAGGAGCAGGATTACTTTTATCTGAAACATTTGTACCGGATAGTTTAAATCTCTCAGATGGAGGATATCATATGTAAGTTTATACAGTACCACACAAATACCTTGTACTTGGGTAGATTTTGATGCCCTTGGTTAAACTTATAATCTAAAATAATCTTGAACTGAATTGAAGTTTTTGGGTCATACAACTGAGAACATTTTCAATGAATATGCTGAACTAGGTATCACCAGATGGTTGAGTGGCTGGGAAGACCATTTAGAGACCTTCCAAGACAACCAGTGCCACCCCTTAGAGTGTCAATCTCAAGGAAGCTGAAGGAGGTTGTGGAGGCAAAATATGAAAAAGCTGGTGTGAAAAAAGGAAAATATGTTGTAATTCATGGGATAAAATCAGATTCACAGGCCTCTATGCAGTCTAGGGGTGATCCTGATAGCTTGCTACCCATTGAAGTATGGGCTGAAATTGCTGATGTTATAAGGTATGTAATGCGATGAAAGTTCACGTTAATTAGAAATAAGATTAATTTACACTATGAAAATGAATGTAAATTTCATTTTAGACGTCGATTTTATAAAATTGAATTAGGTTTAAAATCTAAATACTTTAACATGATGCTACCAAATGGAATTTGTGCTGAACTATAAGTATTCTCAATGTCATAAAAGAGTCTAACACTATGGAATCATCTTTTGGACTTGTGTTACTTATTGTTTCTTAATGTATAAGACTTGAGGACAATAAGTAAAGTGGTATCATTCTTAATAATGTTCAATAAGTAAGTTCTCTGGTATAATTTTTTGCTGGTTTTTTATCATTGCCTGGTATGAATGTTACTGACAATATTTTGAGTATGACAGGGATGTTACGCCACTTTTTGTCATTCCTCATGAAAAGGAAAGGGAAAATGTGCAGGAAAACTTTGATGAGGATGCTTCTATTGTCTTCATCACCACCCCTGGGCAGGTACTCAAATATCTCCTGGTTATTGTACAAGCACCAAACATATGAAAAAATAATCTAGATAGTAAAAAATGACAAAATGTAACACTCAAATAGTAAGTGGATAAATCCTGAAACAAGAATCAAGCAAGGGACAAAGCAATGAGTTTTGGAATCTTCACTCATACTAATTGTATTTCACTCTTTGGTTGTGTTCTTCAGTTGGCTGCTCTTATTAATGACTCTGCTGGAGTGATAGCTACAAACACAGCTGCTATTCAACTTGCAAGTGCACGCGAGAAACCTTGGTAATTTTGTCATTCAAATAAATTATGTTGTCTTTGTTTATTAGTTTTGAAGGAATCATGCAACATAGAATCAGATCATGTTTTGTTTGTTCCTCTTATTGTGCAGTATTGCACTATTTTGCTCTGAAGAGATGGGAAACAAGTTTGTTCCGCAGGCTGAAGAGAATAAATGCGTTATAATATCATCCAAGACAGGAAAGTTGATAGATATTGATGTTGAGGCCATAAAAACCGCGGTTCAAACATTCAATTTGGCTCCAGTTTTAGTATAGTGAAAGAGAGAAAAAGGGGAGTGTTCTGTACTTCTGGTTAAGGGATTATATTAACTGTCTTTTTTAATTAATACAGACAAATGTATATCTACATAGTTATAGTTCAGTTCGTGTTCTGAATGAGAAAACAGAAATGAAAGTGAAAGCCAAAACATTGGATTGAAAAAACAGTTGAAGACACAGAAATAAAACTATTGAAAAACAAAAAGATAAATCATTTTCTTCTTTGATCCACACACAAAAGAAAAACCCCTGATAAAAAAAGAAATCTTTGCATTCATTAAAGTTAATCACTTAACGCTATGGCTTGTTTGAATACATTTGTCAAGAGAACCAGAAAGAAGTTTGCAGTTCCTTAGAAATAGTTTGATGGGATCAGAACACACAAATAGAAATGTTCATTCCAGAGCTGTGAAAAGAAACAGCAGCATTGAAGAATTTGGAGTTTCTGGTGCTGCCAAGTCCTCAAGTTCTTTCTAACCTACTGAAATTCAATCAGAGGAGTGGCTTGGCACGTGTAGATGGATCTTCCTTTGATTCCACTTGCATCATAAACACATAACCTAAAACCCAAAGGAGAATGTATTGAAAAGGAACCCACGAGAGGCATGCAAGAAGACTCAAAATGCTGCCAACGTATTGAGGATCTTTGATGACACCAAAAGGGAACTCAGTAACCCAGGGAATGTTTTTTCCAAACCGTACACCATAGTATGTGCCAGCCTCACCCAGTAGCTGATAAACCCTGTTATTTGACAATGTTATCATTGTGCACAGACAAACTTCAAAACAATAAAGTCAAGTAACTCCACTCCCTAATTAGAAGAAAGGCACACACAAGGATAAAAAAATTAAGGCTCATGAGAATATTTGGTAATACTATAAGCTTTTCAAAATAGAAATCAAAGGCAGAACAAGCTAGAAGCATTTCATCAGAAAACATGTCATTCCTCCAACTATTTCTACATTTATTATTTCATCCAGGGAATTTGTAAACCAGTATTTCCTCTATTGGATTGACAATTTGAAAAATAAAGCCATTTATTTTAACATTTTTATTAATCAGACTCACACATAGGAGTTGTGTTATCTAGTGTCCATGATGAGACTTAGCAATGAAAACATGCCATTTGCAGTCATGATAATGCTTATCCACAGAATATGTTTAACTCTGGTTTCTGTAAAGCTACAGTCACCCCAACAGAGACATCACAACTTCATACCACAGCATAATACAAGATTTGTTAGGACTAGATTTTCCATAAGCACTTCTTGTTGGAAACATAGAATGAGTTTCTTCATAAAGTAATTTTAACTTAAAGATAAACTAATTTCAGATTTTATTCTTTTTTTTTTAAGCACACACTACAAAAATGGGAGACTGACAAAACTTTAGAAGTCTGGAATTATCACCATATGTTTGATAGGGTTCAATTCAAAAGTACTTTAACTCAAGAAAGTACAAAACTTTCTTTCTTTCCTTTGGTTTCCTGGAATTCCCAGAAGTACTTTTCCAACTTTAATCCAAAGGTGGCCTAAAACAAACTCCTTTCTCTAAAAGCCAACAGAGATCATCATCGAACTCTCCTCATACTATCAAATAAACAACCCAGTTAAAAAAAAATGCTTCATTTCAGCCCCATTAGTATAGGAAAATAAAGGAAGCAACTTGATAAACCCCAGTATAAGATCCAGAAAGTTGCAACATACCCAGAAAAAAAAAAGCCAGGAATAAGATGAAAGAGATGGAAACCTGAAGTTTAGGAATTGGCCAAAAGCGAAGAGGGGCCAAAAGTACAATGGAGGAGGCCAGTGAAATGAAGAGACAGAAAATAGAGAAACGAACTGAACGAGCTTCAAGAAATGAGCAACGTGAGCCATAACATGAGAAGGGTCTCGACCTCTACCACACAGCTCCACCCATGATTGGGGCCAATTCCAGAGACAGTAATAGAACGGAAACGGTGACAACACTCCGATAGCCGCCACTATTCCCATAACGCTGAAGATCCTCTTTTTCCGAAACTCACACAGCTTCTTCACTTCTCGTATACTGTCTTTTTCTTGCTCCTCACCAACCCTGAATAAAAACACTGTCCATGTTTTTTTTGTTGGTCCAAAATGATTATTATTTTGAAATTGATTTCTAAAAATATTAACTTAGGTGGGTGCCAAAATTTGTGTGGGTGAGAAAGAAAGACAACATTTTTATGAAAAAGAAAAGTACATGAATGATAAACTATGTATCATGATTGTGAGAATTATATTTTTGTTTAATTTTGGTTTTGGTTTTGTTGTGTGATATGTGATTTTTGTAACATTAGTTAGACATAGAGGCCCACTTAAAAATAAATGCAAACCTAATTATCTGATTGAAAAAAAAAATAATATAGAGAATCTTAATCAAACAGTTTAAGAAATTATAAGATAATTTAACTTTCTCTTATGAAAAAAAACCTATCTTTAAAATTAGCATAATGAAATTATTCATGACAAATACTCATAAATATATTTTAAAGTGTATAATAAAATTTGATTCATGAGAAATACTGAAATATATTTTTAGTCTATAAAAGAAAAGTTTGATTACATAACTTTCTTCATTCCATCAAATTTATCATTAGTTTTTTTCGTCTTTTAACTTTGTTCATTTCATTAAATTTATCATCAAATTCGATTAAATTAAATTACAACAATTTCTTGCAAGTTTGATTCACGCTTGTTGCTTCATTATATGCAATTTGGTTTTATAAATTACATTTCAAGAACACCATGTAAACTAAAATAATTCCCCAACTCGTTCTTCCACTGTTTGAATAAATAAATATTTGATGATCTTTATTTTGTTAATGTGAACCATATAAAAAAAAAATAGAGAAATGACTATATAGCATTTATTGTATGCCAAACCATTATTGTTTAACAAAATTAACGTACTAGTATAACTAAGGGTTTTAATAAAGGAAAATGATAGTTTTAAAAAATATTGACATTGACAAACTATTTTATTATTTTATTTAGATTAAAAATAAAAAAATTAATATATTTAATACTATTAACGGAAATTTTGTCAAATTTATAAAAAAGTAAATTTTGTCAAAAAATTATTTCCATTGAATATAGGGTCCACAAAGTATGAGAGGAATTGTGTTTATAGATACACTTTCCAAATCTGTAATTTTTTGGTGTGCAAAAAGTCACTCGTGGGTTAAAACTTAATTGGTCTTGGATTGTAAGTTAAATTTAAAAATGAGTCAACAAATTTTTTTTCCCAAATACACATATATTTGGTTTAGAAGAGTTGGGATGTGGTGTGTTATTGGTCTGCAAAGGCTAAGTTCTAACAAGTATGGAAGGGAGTTGTGTTTCTAGTTGCACTTTTCAAATATATTATTTTATTTTTATGCAAGAAGTTGTTCGTGGGTTACCACTTAATTAGTCTTTGGTTGCAAGTTAAATCTAAAAATGTGTCAGGAAAGTTTTTCCACAAATGCATTTATAATTGGACAGGTTATCTTTGAAACGTCAAGGTTATAGGTTGCACAGTTCTATGGGAAGAAAGGTTGTCAACAAAAGGTTAGGGGAAAGCAAAATCAAACCTCCTCAAACGCGCATAATGGGTTGAAGCCTTTATGGGTACATAGGAATGGGGTTGAGGTTCGAGAATCACAGCTTCTTAGACGAACAAGGGGTTGCAATAAGATTGCTTCTAGTAGAAAACCTTGGTGGCTGCATAGGATTGGGTTCGAAAATGAGAGCTTCCATGTCGAGATTGGAGAATTTTCAGTCCACGAATGGAAAATTGAAGGGTTCGACCATGGGAAATTTTCACAGCACAAGAGAACATAGGTTTTGTTTTTACAAGATGAGGTAAGAGAATGAGAATTTTCTTAACGTGCATCTACCGTTTTTACATTTTCTTTGTCCGCATGTACCACTTAAAATTAAATTCAAAATAAAAATAAAAATGCAAAAACTAATACTACGTTAGGTGGTAAAAAAAGGAATAAAATAATATTATCATTTAATCATTTTCTTAAATTTTATTGATGTGTGAATCGAGTTGTTTGCACCATTATCTCAAATGTCAAGATGTGCAAGTATTCTATTAATAAATTTAAATATTTGAAATTCAATCAATCTCGATTTTTTTTCCTTTTTTCTTGTTAAATAACATGTATGTTTTATACCATAAAAAATAAAACTTTTTCCTTCTCGATTTTTATAGATACTTTTATTAATCAGTAATTATAATGACAATAATTTTAAATTTTTTTATATAAATTCGAAATTTCTTTTTATAATTAAAATCGATCTGATTTAAATAGATATAGACATAGTATAATCGATCCGATTTAGATATATATAGACATAGTATGGAAGAGACTAGTTTTGATAGATTAAAAAAACTTATATACATTGCATTAGATAAAAATATAATTTTGTTAATGTTTTTGTCGAATTTATACGTTTTCATTAATGTATATATTATTGAATTTAATTCAATGTTATATATATATATATATATATATATATATATATATATATATATAAACACATCAACTGATATTAAACTAATAATGATTCATACAAGCTAAATCTTCTGATTCAGGTCTTGGCCAAAGAAAAACAAATTCAATCATAAGTTTTTGATATTCAACCAAAGAAATTGTATGTTTCTTGTAAATACATTAGATCAAATTGACTTATCAGATAAATTAAATATAAAATTCCAAAAAATCATTTTCTGTTCAAAACCATTCTAAAGAATAAAACAATTGTGAAAAAATAGGTAACATCAACGTTTCTACCTTATTTTTCTGAACATTGTAATTTTTTATTTTATTTAAAATAGGTAGCATTAATGTTGCTACCTTTTTTCACATTATAATCTTTATTTATTTTATTTTTTTCCAAAGTCACGTAGAGGTTATGAGGAGAAAAGTTTAAGTCAAACAACTTGAGAATGGGTGCTTTTTAAGAGTAAACAACTTTTAAAATGAAAGATGAAATGAAACAAAAAAATTGTGATCGTCCTTACCTAACCTTGATCACGAAGAAACAACCTTTGCAATGTATAAATGTATAAAGACACGGTCGTCAAGATTAAGTAGCACCCCCAACCCAATATTTGGCCTCATATATCTTTATTCATATACTTATTTTTATAATTATTTAAGACATATATTTATATATGTATAATAGAATAATAAACATGTTTTTAAATTTTCTAATTTCAAATTATGACATCTAAAATTAGAGCTTAAATTGGACTTTTATCATTTTATAAAAAGAAATTAGATAAATAGTTTGGTTAATAATTAATATAAGTATCACATAATACAAAAAAATTATAGTCTTAATAATTATTTTTACTTTAACATCCATTTCAATTCCAGAGAAAAAACAAAACAATGAAGAAAAGAAGATGAGAAGAGTGGATATTGATTTCATTGTGTAATAAATATAACCATACATTTTAAAAAATAAAAGTTTTGAGTAAAGAAATTGAGTAATATTATTTAGGTGTTATTTTGTTTATGTTAGGAATTAATGTATATGTTTACTCGAGTTTAAGCATCAAAATATCAACAACATGTATTTTAGTGATTGTTATCAATTCACTAATTTTGAAGATTAAATTAATCGGTTATTTCAGGGAAAAGAAATTTATGACAGCTTAAATTCTTAAATTGAACTTTCATTATTTTATATAAAGAAATTAGATAAATAGTTTGGTTAATAATTAATATAAGTATTAACGTAATACAAAAAATTATAGTCTTAATAATGGTTTTTACTTTAACAAATATATGTAGCAATCTTAATAATTAACAGAATTCAAATAAAATGATTAAAAATAAAACACTTACACTAAAACTATAATTTATGTTTTGTTATAATATATTAATACTTGTTGCAATGAATAAAATTTATTATTTTATAATAATATCATACATTTTACACATAAATACAATATAATTACTCTAAACTAATTAAGTAAAAAAAATAGTTTAATAATCTCTTTATCATTTATATGTTAAAGTTAAAAGAAGATTACAGCTACCTCTATTATACCGAAATAAAAATAATTAGAAATACACCTTCGCGGAAAATCTAACAATTGTTTGACCATTCTATAAGAAAAACTATTTTCAATAACATTAATATGGAGAAGACAATAATACCAACATATATGTGTCTATGACTAAAATGCATTACACTTTTTTTCTTAAAACATGGATTTGATCTATCATATTTCCATAAATAAGTATAGAATCTCATGATATTCTTTTTCTTATTACTATCATTTTTAATTTTTAAATATATGTAAAGAAACGGTATAAATAATTTTCTTTTTTTTACAATGGAGTAAATAATATGATATTTCTTGTAACAACTTATCAATTTTTTTTTCAAGTTGTTCTTATTATTGTAATAAAAATATTTTATAGACATTGTACATTAGTTAAATATTGAACTAATGATACAGATATTGGTATTTATTAGTATACTATGACATGAATATTTTTTTTTAAGAACAATGATACTATGACTCTTATTTTTTTATCAACTTTTATCTTTTTGATATGGTTTAATATGAATTATTGATTAATGTATCATTATATTTTTTTTTTAAATAATCAATTATTCATACTAAATTACGTCAAAAAGTAAACGATGAAAGTAAAAAAATGAGAATTTTAATATAATTTTTTTATTTTAATTACTTTATTACAAAGAAATTATTACATACATGAGTAATGATTTAGCACTTTGTTTTGTACATTAATTATTTTTTAGGTCTAGGACCACCTTTGCTACTGCTACGTTTGTGATGCCATGCGCGGCAATAAAAGTGATAAGAACGTAAGCAAATAGTAATAATGTGACTAAAACAAAGGAAATAAATATATCTTATTTTGGAATGTGGCTTTCGAGAATCAATGGCTTTCGGCAACCATATTTGTGTTTATGATTAATGCAGATTTGCATCACTCAAATTATTAAGTCCTCAAAAGAAGGCCATAAAGATGGGGCACTTTAATTCAACCAAGACTAAACAAATCATTTTTTTTTTTTTAAACTTGCATGCATTTTTTAGAATCCTAACCTAATGGATTATATTCAAAGTTTCATGGATTTCATCTCATTAATATATTCTCACTCTAAGGTGGTAAATGAACTAGATCAAAATATAAATTAAAGAAAAAAATTATTCAACACCATTTGACAATTATTTAACAAATTTTATAAAAATAAAATAATCTTAAAAAAGATAACTTTTTATATTTAAAAAAAGGTAAATAAATATGAAAAAATATCAAATGATAGTAAAAAAAATATAATATCAAAATATTGGTGTTTAGGGTTTAGAGTTGTTTTTAGAATTTATGACTTGATTTTAGCTTGTTCACTTAATATAAGATTTTTCCTAAGATATGCTTTAGGATTTGTTTTTTTCTAGATATTATTAAAAAAGACCAAAGATCACGATAGCAAGAGGGTCGAAATTAAAAACTAAGATTGAATATGATTTTGGTTATTGTATTTGTGGTGAAACTCGGTTTTAGTCTCTTCATTTCAATATTTAATTAATTAATCCTCAATATTTTTAAAATATATATGAATTTAGTTTTTTTAATAAGTAATCGGTAATAAATATTACGTTAAAGTATACATACAAATTGAAAACACTTATTTCAAAAATTAGTTGAAGGATTAAATTGATGAATTTAAAAGTATAAGAAAAAAAAATCAAAACTAAAATTTAACTGCACAATTCCCATCACAAGTTTAGCCTATGTAAAATCGACACCACATCACCCTTTTTAGGAGCTTACTTTGTTCTATATTTGTACTATTTGACTTCTTTAATTATGTTATAATGAGTATATAGTAAAATAAGAATGATAATATATGCTGAGAATAATTGCACAATAGATAAATATAATAATACATTCACAAATAAAAATAAAACACACAATAAAATAAAAACATATAATAAATTTAATATGTTTTGATATTTCAATATATATATATATATATATATATATATATATATATATCACAAATACTTTAGTAATTGTCTTTTAAATTTACTTACATTTGTCCCCAACAAACAGCACATAAATCTATGCAAAATAAAAGACTCCATAAGCTATAGTCACGATAATAACTAGGAGAGCTTCTTGATGCAAGCAATTGATTCAACCATAGTCATTTTAATTTATTTTCATTTTTTCAAGCTGTGTGGATTAATCTATTCAGCAAATTCCATTTATTTAAATACACTTGTTGATTTTAATTATTAATAGAAAGACTAAATTACTAATTAAATATAAATTATTATATTGATATTACAAGGAACCGGAAAAGAAAATATAAATTTTGAGAAATAAATAATATGGATTAATATTTCAGAAAAATACTAAATAACGAACTAGAGTTTACAAAATGCACTTCTCTTTATAAACAAACTCGTTTAATTTTAATAGATAATGATATTATAATTTCCATTTTTTTACTTTTATCATTTATTTTTTGGTTGACATGACTTAGTATGGGTCATGGATTAATATATCACTGTATTTTTTTTTGAAAGAATCAATGGTCTACGTTAAACCACGTCAGAAAGTAAAAAATGAGAGTGTAGTATAATTTTCTCAATTTTAAAGACTTTATATAAAAATATTAAGAACCATAATCAAGTACTTTAAATTAAAAGAATATATTTATTATTCCATAATTAACTCATGACTCATATAAAAGCAGTGTGACATTCTTAATTGTTTATATGCATTAGGACGAGAAGGCCAATGATAAGAGGCCACGTAACCTGGATGATAATAAAATATCATCATATATTTATATGAATATGAATATTATAACTTAAGGTATTTGCTTTAGTTAACATTTTTTTATATGGTTAGTATTGTCGGTATGCATCCCTACACAAATTTACCTAAGTGTACCTCTTCTTCTAATTCTCACACTTTCAATATTAAACTTGCTTTTTGACTAATGGGGGAATATTTTTATATGTATGGTTAGTATAATGATTAGGGATAAACCCTATTTAATTTTTATTTTATATTTTCCCTACTTTTTAGGTGAAGGACCACCTTGTTCATGTGATGCCAAACGCCACAACTTAAAGGAAGCTAAGCATTAATTGTTTAAACACAATGTAAATAATTTCATGTGTTTTACTAATTAATGTGAACATAGAAACTAGATGCATGCCTATCTCTAATTTGGAATGTTACTTTATGTAGTGCCTCATTCTTTGAACATGCACACCTCTTATGTGTCCTTTGTTTTGTTATGGAAGATTTGATTCACTCATCATAGCCTCTTTAACTCACCCACACCTATTCTTATTAGGCTAATCGGAACAACTTCTCTTGTGGATTTGATCTTGTTTTTTCTTCTTCAGCAATTTGAATTGTTTGTGGTGAGAAAATTTCCACTTTTCAACAAGTGGATTATAAATTTAGCTTTATTTCATAATTCCAGATGGTTCGATAGCCGATGAAATACACAACTGATTTATAAAGTAAAATTTGTACCTACTTATTTACTTTGAATTGATTTTATTTTTAGTTGATGTAAGACTTTTTCAAGAAATATTCAATCTTTCGAGAAGTTCTAATACTGATCGGGTTGTCAGATCTTTTGAGACAAGACAAATAAAACATGGGTCTGGTTTTTACGAAAAATTAACACTATTTTCAATCTAAAACTTTATACCAATAAATTTATGAATTTTTCTTGTTTAACTTTCTTATTTGTATTCTATGCGAGATTTCGAGAGTCTAATATATCGAAGAAAAACTAATCAACACATAAACCATGAAATTTAATAATGTAAAGTTGGTTTTCTTTTTTGTAAGGAATTTGCATAAATTCCTCTGCAGCCGCGCCCACTTAGGCATTACTGATGTTAATTTTTGTTGAATCTTATATTCAGCAAAGATTGGTGAGTGCCAAAATTATTGCAATTTCTAAACTTAATTTACTCAAAGAACGAACACGAGAATATAGTCAATATAATTATGCAGGTCATTGATCTCAGAAAATAGAAACGAATAGAACGTATTTGATGTTGTAATCAATTACGCATTGTTACGGTGAGTCACAGACAAATCAAAATTAATCAAACCTGTGACTGTGTGAAACTGGTTTCAACGGATCAAGATTTTCCTGCAGTTATTTTTTCCACTGCGTGAATCTCAATCATTAATCAATTTTTAATTAAGCAAAATACTGATAGAAGAATATAATTTATTTTCTCGACTACAATATATTCGTATCTGGTAGTAACAGAGGTGCAACGATTACACAGAAGATTTTTTAAGGTTTTTCTAGAAATCTAGTTTCGTACTTTCATATTGTTTCCTTAAACTTTACAAAGTTATTATTTATTTAAAATTTGAATACAAGTACGACAAGTTTTGTATGCTAATCTTAATTAATGCTTTCACATTTCACTGAGGTTTTGTTTTTAATATTTATTTTTCTAATAAAAGACAGTTTAGGCAAAAAAAACATCTTTTAAATGTGATTATTAAAATTAAATACTTAATTAAATTTCGTAATTAACATGATTTATAATTTTGTTTATAGTCAAGACCGGATGGAATACTTTTATATTATTGAAAGTATATATTGAATAATGATGTTATTTTGTCTCTATTTTCACTAAAAAAAAATGCAAAACCAGTTATTTTTGGAAGATTTATTAAGAATAAATAGATAATATATAAAATACAATTTGTAATTGAAAAATGTTTAAATATCTATTTAACTATATTTTATTTCTTGAGAAATTTGTTTTTTTAGAATCTTGTATAACTTTAACCAATTTGTCTGAAGAGAAAATATGTCTTCTTGGAATAATCATTTATTCTAAGAATGAAGCTAAAATTATACCTAAAGTAGAAAATTTTTCATGCTCAAACCCCTTTTGTATATATGGTTTGCTTTCAATTTGATAAAAAAGTAAACTTTGCGTGTTCATACAAATTCGATCATATTCACCACTTTACTAAAATCATTTCATGAAAAGAATAAGAATAAAATTGATTCGATTGAGACTCTTGTTTTTTTTTTTTCTTTTGACAGAATTGTTGGAAAACATATTTTCAAGAAAAATTAGTATCAAAGATATGGCAGGCAGGTCATATGCAACATTAATGGCGTCACATCAGTTTTTCTATGTTTTCTAGGCATCAAATTTCTGCAACCATGGCCTCAAAACTTGAACATACGTGTAGCTTTGATAATAAGGTGTTTGTTTTTTTCAGATTAAGACTCTGATGTTAACCTTTGGAGAGAAAATTGAAGAAAACTAAAAGTGTGAAGAAGAATGAAACATAATGGTCTGAAAAGTTGGACAGAGAAAAGAGACCATTTACCAAACCCTTCATTATGAATTACCAAAGTTACAAACAGTGATGATTGAGGATTTTGTTGGTATAAGGACAGAGAACACAACTTCCTCATGTCAAAGTATATGCTTTGGATAGATTATTAATATGGCAAATCAGAATTTGCAACTCTATCTTGACCAGCTTCTCATTTTGGTGATAGTGCATTGATCATGCAAGTCCAATCAGAACCTTGGTATATGCATAGCTTTCTTCTGTATTCAGAGCACTCTGTTTTTGATGTTGAGAGAGTTCTTTTTAGCTTTTGTACCATTTGCATGTATCATTTGGAGCAAGTGGTTCCAGTGATAGGACTCAAAGTGTCGAAAATTTTAGATTAAATTTTGCATTCCTTAACAAGTAAGTTGCAGTACAATTGGACCACAGTGTAGCAGTTATGAATGAGAAAACTTCATCCAAATTTAGAAACAAGACACATCAGCTAATAAGATATGGGCTTGGCTTGGGGTGAATGAAGCTTCTAGGGACGTGCGTAGCCATTGAAAGAGTTGTTTGTTTGTTCTCTCTCACAACACTTGGCACCATTCTTTTAGAACATAAACAAACAAAGGAATGGTACGGTTTCAATTGAAAAAAGAGCTCAATATGTGCATATGATGATGGTGATCAAAACCCCACTTTTAAGCCGCACAGTAGCATCCCACATGTTCACCAAAAACGTGGTGAAAGGCATGCTTTCTATGCCACCTCCCCCAATAATTGGTGAAAGGAAAGTAATAAGATAAGGCCTTTTTTTGTGTATGCTTCAGGCTTCTAGTTTTCAAACACCTGGGCGAATCTTGCACAACATTTGCCATCATGATTCTAAAGACACACTCAATGACCCACCACACCACTCTTCTTTCATTCAATATCAATAACAATAACAAGACAGAACTAACCACAGAGGACACAGATGGTAACCCTGTACTCAGTTAAATCACACTTTCTCATCTAAAAACACATACTTTGATATCATTCCAAAACAAACCTTGAGTGGAGCCTTTTTCTTTGGATAGGGATAAGTCATGACATAACTACTCTTGTATTAGGAACCAGGGACAATTATTCAATAGTTAGGACACTACATTTGACTGCAGATAAACTTTACCTTAAACTGCTATTGCTGTCATTGTTGTTATTGTTGTTATTGCTATCATTATTAGGACATCATTATCCTCATATGGGTGTATGTATCACATTGTGAATGCGAAGACTGGTTAGTGCACCTATCATTGTTAGTTCTCTCTCCCTTGTGCACATTTAATGTGAATGCTGAATAAATTTGAAAGTTCAACCCTCTGCATAGTGATCGAAAATAATATGTGGTTTATTATCTCTCACAAAAAGTGTACAGGCGCACCAGAGCATATTTAATTTCAATATGTACATGATGTATTGGATCACGCACTACAAACAAAAGAAGATATGAACATGATGTAATATTATAGAATTATGGAATTATGGAATAGAAATAACAGAATACAAGTTTAGATTTTTTTTCCATGCTTTTCTTTTCATTTTTGCCAAAAGAACAAGGTCCACTAAACTTTGGGGAGGTGCCACGTATGCATATTCTTGGGGCTTCTAAGATGTATATATGCACATACAGATAGAGAGATGAGCATCGAAAGCTGATAGAAGCTAGCACAAGTGAGAAGAAGCAAGGGATAATCATTGATCTTCTTTCTCTTTTGCTTGCTACTGATTGTTCTAATCATCTATATCTATACCATGTCTCTAAAGATAGCAGCAGAAATTTATCCAAAATCACCATCAGAGACAGTGATGGAGCCATTGCTTGTGGTAAACGAATATGATGAAGATAGACATAAGGTGGCAGTAGAGAAACTTGAGAGGCTTTGTGAAGTTGGGCAGAGTGGAAAGCCATCTCTTGTCACTGACCTCATGGGAGACCCCATATGCCGAATCCGTCACTTTCAATTGCATGTCATGCTCGTAAGTAACCAGCTACAAATCTAGTTAAAAATCTCATTGCTTTTCAGTTTTTTCAGTTTTACACTGTCTTCAACTTTAATTTTAGCACAAAAAATATGAGAGTTTGGAATAATATCAGTTTCACACTTTGAAATTGTGTGATAATCAGCATGCATTCCTTTAAAACTGAAGTGGGATTTATAGTTTTCAGATAGATCTGTTGCTGGTTTTGAGAAAGGCTAATGAATGTTGCATTTGGTCAAAATAACAGGTTGCAGAATATGGAGAAGAAGGAGAAGTTGTTGGGGTGATAAGGGGGTGTGTGAAAACAGTGACAAGAGGGAATTCGGTTTATGTAAAACTGGCCTATATTTTGGGGCTCAGAGTCTCCCCTCGGCACAGGTTCTATTCCACTCTGCTCATGTTATTGGTTTGCTTGCTTCAATCTCTTTCTGCACACTGCACATTAAAGTCATCAAAAGAGTGAGTACTTTTGATGTTAATGTGCATGTGTTTGTTTCAGATAAATAAAATACCAGAAGGAGGAGTCATAATCAGTTTTCCTCCAACTTGTAAAAGCAAAAGTCAGTTATGAAACTGGTTTTGCTTCTGTTCTGTTTGCCATTGGTTCTAATCCCTTTCTCTTCAGCTAGTTGTGTGCTTTCTTGGTTCTAATCTCATTCGGGCCTTATAAAATAAGGGAAACTAAAAAATCAGAAAAAAAAAAGAAGGGGTGGAGGATTAGATTCTAAGATAAAGAGAAGGCAATGTTCCTCGTATCATGGAAAGGTGAAAAAAGTATGGTTAAGCTAGCCTGTCATTGACACATGTATGATGTATCCACTAAGACTACTTTAATAAGAAACTGCAATTGGATATGATGTCTTATTCTTATATTCAACCATCTCACTGAATTTCGTACAAAGTTCTTCATCCAGACACCAAGGTCCACACAAACCTTACTTTTCCATTCAGTTCAAATATTCCTCATGATCCACCCTCATTTTAATTTCCGTTTCATCATCACTTTTAATTGCATATCTATTTCTAGATAAAAACACACCGAGACCAAAAAGCAGTAGGTATAAATGTTCTGATGCTTGATGAGGCAACAAAATAAGTAAAACTCAAAAGACTTATCTTGGCATATGCAGGAGATTTGGCATTGGCACAAAACTAGTTCAACATTTAGAAGAGTGGTGCAAGCAAAAAGGGGCCAAGTATGCATATATGGCAACTGATTGTACCAACGAGCCTTCGGTGAATCTGTTCACAAAAAAATGTGGCTACTCAAAGTTCAGGACTCTAACCATTCTGGTGCAACCTGTGCATGCTCACTACAAACCAATCAGCTCCAATGTTGCTGTGCTTCGTCTTCCACCACGCCTTGCAGGCTCCATGTATGACAAAATGTTTGCAAATTCAGAATTTTACCCAAAAGACAAAGACTCGATCTTGTGCAACAAGCTGAATCTGGGGACCTTCATGGCCATCCCCAAGAAGCACTTGTCAAAGTGTGATCCAAAAAGGGGCATTCTCCCTCCAAGCTACGCCATATTGAGCGTGTGGAACACCAAAGATGTGTTTAAGTTGCAGGTGAAGGGTGTGTCACCATTGGCACATGCGTGCTGCGTAGGTACGAGGTTGTTGGATGAATGGATGCCATGGCTAAGGCTACCTTCGTTCCCAGATGTTTTTAGGCCATTTGGGGTTTATTTTGTGTATGGATTGCACATGGAGGGAAAGTGTGGTGCTCAACTGATGAAGTGTTTGTGTGCATTTGTGCATAACATGGGAAGAGATGGTGGTGGTTGTGGGGCCATTGTGGCTGAACTGGGCCAAAGGGACCCGGTGAGAGACGCAGTCCCACATTGGAGAAAGTTCTCATGGGCAGAGGACATGTGGTGCATTAAGAATCTTCACAAGGCTTCTTCTCAAAATTCTGATTGGTTCACTTCTAGATCCTCTTCACCAGTGATATTTGTTGATCCTAGAGACTTTTGACTTTGTTTATAGAGGAACAAGATGAAAATGTTGCTAATGCTTTTTCTTCTGCCACTGTAAGCTGTAAATTAAGTAACTATTTCCTTAACTGTGGATGATGTATATGTCTCCGATCAATCTCTGCATCTTAATCTGCTTGAAAATTGGAAGGATTCACTATAATTCACCCTAAAGAATAATTGTTATTGCAGTAATATATCTCTTATTACATACACAAGGAAAATATACTTTAACCTTTTGCAAACAGCTAAATTATGGTTGTGTTTTTCAGACACACTACTCTTGAGAAATTTCTAAGAAAACATTCAGGGAATGTTAATTATTAATTATTAATGATACAAAAGTTGAACGTACAAGACACATCATAGTATCTTCAAGAAAAAATTTGAAGGATTAATCGTGTTTTTATTCCTTTGAATACGAAATTAAAATTTATTTTCATGTTCAAATTGAATATAATTATTTTAATTCAATAATGTCAATTTTTTCTTTTTAAAAATTGAATAATATTTAAAATATCTTAACATGCCAAATAATGTAAATAACTTAATTATCATTTAACATAAAAACTTCACCAGATTAGAAAAAATAAATATATTTATTCATTCTGAAGTTTATAATAACTTGAAATATGAACAAAATTAAAATATGAATAAAAGAAAAACAATTTTGTATATGAATTTAGAAATTAAAAATATATTTTATCTAAATTTTTAAACTAAACATTTATAATTTTTTTAAAATTTAAGATTTGGAACATTAACTTCTACAATTTATATTTTTATACATATCATTCAGTTTTTTCATTATTTAATTTTTAACTCATACTTAAATTTTTAATAAGAACAAATTACATCTAAGTGGTTATGACTTTCCTAATTTTTTTTAAAAAAAATTTAAAATTAGTATATATATATATATATATATATTGTATTGGTGAAGATTAAAATAGGTACAATTTTTTTTTATAAAATATAATATTTAGTGTTGATAAATAATATAACATAAAATTAAATACAATCAAAAATAAATAAATTTAATGAGATATTTGTTATGTTCTCTTTTTTTTCACATATTCTCTTACTCACATGTCTTCTTTCATTTATGAAGAAAATTAGGAAGTTAGACATAAATTTTGTATTTCACAAATTCTCTTCCTCACATTTTTTTTTTTGTTTATATAAAAAAAAATAAGAAGTTAGACACAAACTCATATTATTTATTCTTATTTATCATATATATTTTTCGTTACTATCTTTGGTATACTACTAAAATATTAGTTTAATAAATATTATTTTTTTATCTCATGAATTTTTTTTATATTAATTATTTTGTGAATATAAGAAAGAAAAAAAAATTTCTATAATAACTTTTTAATTATAACTTGATTATGATATATTTTTGTTTCAAATAATTACGTGACTCAATTTTTTTATTAAATTTTGATAAATTATTTTTATTTTTAAACTTCCTTTTTAGATAGTTATATTGATAAATAATAAAAAAAATATTTGTTTTTTTAAATGATAAGATGAAAATATTATATCTACCTGATCGATACTATTTCGGTGTGGAACCAGACGATCTCAAGAACCCTCTGTGTCGAACCTCCTCCTGTTCCTTCCTAGAGTTTTCCTGGATCTCCCTGCCGTCTGCACTCCGGGGGTGGGGGTACCTGCAGGCACTCCGATGCTCAAGTCAGAAAGTGATTGATATGAGGTGTAATTGCTTAGTGAGAAAAGCGTATCTTTACCTGTTCACTAAGCCTTAATTTATACTAATTTCTTAATGGACCTGTTATTATTATTTGCGAGTCGTTCGTATTCGAGGATCGATTCTTTCCCTTTCCGACTGAGGTTGCATGCATCAATTATTTCCTTATTGGCTGAGATTGTTCTTCTGTGTCTTTGTTAAAGATCAGCTCTTTCCATTCTGAGATTTGTCCGTCTGTACTTTTGTCAAAGATAAACTCCTTTCTTTTTGGGGTTTGACCGTCTGTACTTCTCAAATATCAACTCCTTCCTTATTTGGGGTTTGCCCGTCTATACTTCGCCAAATATCAACTCCTTCCTTTTTGGCTGAGATTACGCGCTGCTCCTCTGTACCTCTGCGCCATAATGCCATATTCTATCTGTCACATCATTGGGCTGGGATGTACACGACCAAAAGGCGTCGGGATATATCTATCCATGACACTTATTGGGCCCTCTGTGTTGTGTTGGAGAAAAGGTGAAAAGCAGGTATCGGCGTTCGGGGGAGTCGGAACCCTTCGAGGGGCTGTTATTAGATCGGTGTTCAGTGCTTCCTCCAAAATTTTGGCTCTGTTGGACACAAGAGGGGTGTACCTGCTGTATTTCGGCTGCCTAAAGTCTTTGAACCTGTGACCGGATCGGGGTGCTAACGTTCACTCTTTATCATGGTGCCTCTTCTCCTGTGTGTCTGATCGAGTTGTATTGTGGAATTCTTTCAGTTGCTCCATCTGCATGAATTTGGTGGCCCTGGTCCGAAGCTCATCCAGATTGTTCACGGACTTCTTGCATAGACTGTCAACGAAAGGGTCAGGCTTTAGTGCTGTTATGAGGTGGTGCATGGCGACCTCAGGATTCAAATTAGAGATATTCAAGAATATCTTCCCAAATTGTTCCATAAATTCTCGCAACGACTCTCCTTTTTCCTGTCGTATATTTACCAATGCTAGAGAAGTAAGATGGTGTGGCTTACTGGTGGTGAACTGTATGCCAAAATGGGTGGCCAACGTATCGAAACAATCGATAGAGATGGGTGGTAATCGTGTGAACCAATTGAGTGCAGGCCCTTTTAGGGATGTTGGGAAAACACGACAGAGGATTGCGTCATCCGAAGTGTACAATCCTGCTTGGGTGGTGAAGATGTTCACGTGCTCCTCCGGATCAGTAGTGTCATCGTACTGGTTCATAGTCAACCCCTTTCAGCGCGCGGGAAGTTCCACTTCCATGATCCCGTCCACGAAGGGGTGGCGTCTGGCTGCTCTGGGCCTTGCTTCTATTTGGTTGGTGGTGGTTTGTACTCGGGACTCGTCTCGTCCGGTACTGTCCCCTCCATCTTCATTGCTACGGGATTCCTCCCTTTGTGGGGATTCTGCTCAATTTGCGCTCGCATTTGCTGGTTCTCCTCTCTTAGGGCGTTTAACTCTTCCTCGTTCTTGCGCCTTAATTTCTCCAACTGGGGCGGTTCATCTCTCGTTGCATCTCCACTGCTACTGAATTTTGATTGACTGCTGCTCTTGTCGACACCATCCTGCTTGAGAATTGTCTGGCCCCACGGTGGGCGCCAATGTTCCGATTCCAACCCAAGTTCGTCCGACAATCATCATTTAGGAACAACCACCGCATTCCCAAGGTATTGTTCGCTTTGGAGCATTTTAGCTTCGTGGGGACTGACAACTCCCCCTTCAACTTCCCTTGCCCTCGACTGGGGGGCTTGTTCTTGTACACCCAATAAGTCCCACATCGCTTAGAAGTCAATACTCCTACCTCCTTCCACCCTATGAGGTGCCTTTTAAGGACAAAACCGTGACAGAGCTAAAATTCTCCAAAGCGAACAATACCTCGGGAATGCGATGGTTGTTCCTAAACGATGGCTGCCAGACGAACTTGGGTTGGAATCGGAACATTGGCGCCCACCGTGGGGCCAAACAATTCTCAAGAAGGATGGTGTCGACAAGAGCAGCAGTTGATCAAAATACAATAGCAGCGGAGATGCAACGAGAGATGAACCGGAGAACCAGCGGTTGCGAAGGCAACTTGAGCAAAATTCCCAACAAAGGGAAGAATTTCACAGTAATGGAGAAGGAGAGGGCGACACAGGACGAGATGAATTCAGGGTACAGACCACCACCAACCAAACATGCGCGAGACCCAGAACAGCCAGACGCCACCCCTTCGTGGACGGGATCATGGAGGTAGAACTTTCTGCACGCTGGAAGTGATTGACTATGAGCCAGTACGATGGCACTACTGATCCAGAGGAGCACGTGGACGTATTCAGCACCCAAGTAGGGTTGTACACTTCAAATGACACAATTCTTTGTCGTGTGATGATGAACATGATGTGAGGGAGAAGCCATTGAGAGGGGTGATCAACTATACATCAGGAGGCTTTGCAGAAGGCAGAGCCACTATGTCCGCGAGGAAAAAGTACGTCCGAGCAATTCAAAATGTCAATGTCGTATCTACATGTCCCTAGCGGCACATGCCACCCATCATATTCTGTGATGATGATTTTCAAGCCATTGACCCCCAGCCCGATGACCCAACGGTGATCTTAGTGGAGATTGAAGACTTTGCAATAAGTAAAACCTTGGTAGACCAGGATAGTTCAGTGGATATCCTGTACTGGGACACTTTCAAAAAGTTAAGAATTTCGAAAGTAGAAATCCAACAATACTCGGAGCCGATCATGGGCTTCTCAGGGGAGCGAGTGAATACAAAGGGCTACATTGATTTGTTCACCAAATTCGGAGCAGGGAGAACGACGCGAACGGTAAAAATTCGATACCTTATTGTTGACGCTCACACCTCTTATAATATTTTTCTAGGGAGACCTTCGTTGAACATGCTTGGTGCGGTGATATCCACATATCACTTAGCTATAAAATTTCTGTCAATTTCGGGAGACATAGTCACTGTACATGTAGACCAGCCAACTGCGCGCAAATGCTACGCAGACAGCTTGAGAGAAAGACCCATACACCAAGTTGAGAGCCCAGCACCGCTACAATACCAAAATCAAACCCAAGTCTTTTCACCAGGGAAATCTAGTGTGACGAATGACAAGTGCTGCCCGGAAACACGATGGGAAGTTCTCGCCCAATTGAGCAGAATCCCCCACAAAGGGAGGAATCCCGTAACAATGAAGATGGAGGGGACGGTACCGGACGAGACGAGTCCCGAGTACAAACCACCACCAACCAAACAGAAGCAAGGCCCAGAGCAGCCAGACGCCACCCCTTCGTGGACGGGATCATGGAAGTGAAACTTCCCGCGCGCTGAAAGGGGTTGACTATGAACCAGTACGATGACACTACTGATCCGGAGGAGCACGTGAACGCCTTCACCACCCAAGCAGGATTGTACACTTCGGATGACGCAATCCTCTGTCGTGTTTTCCCAACATCCCTAAAAGGGCCTGCACTCAATTGGTTCACACGATTACCACCCAACTCTATCAATTGTTTCGATACGTTGGCCACCCGTTTTGGCATACAGTTCGCCACCAGTAAGCCACACCATCTTACTTCTCTAGCATTGATAAATATACGACAATAAAAAGGAGAGTCTCTGCGGGAATTTATGGAATAATTTGGGAAGATATTCTTGAATATCTCTAATTTGAATCCTGAGGTCACCATGCACCACCCATAACAGCACTAAAGCTTGGCCCTTTCGTTGACAGTCTATGCAAGAAGTCCGTGAACAATCTGTATGAGCTTCGAACCAGGGCCACCAAATTCATGCAGATGGAGCAACTAAAAGAATTCCATAATACAACTCGATTAGACACACAGGAGAATAGGCACCATGATAGAGAGCGAACGTTAGCTCCCCGATCCGGCCATAGGTTCAAAGACTCTAGGCAGCCGAAATACAGCAGGTACACCCCCTTGTCCAACATAGCCAGAATTTTGGAGGAAGCATTGAACATCGATCTAATAACAGCCCCTCGAAGGGTTTCGACTCCCCCGAACGCCGATACCTGCTTTTCACCTTTTCTCCAACACAACACAGGGGGCCCAATAAGTGTGATGGACGGATATATCCCGGCCCCTTTTGACTGTGTACATCCCAACCCAATGATGTGACACATAGAATATGGGATTATGGTGCAGAGGTACAGAGGAGCAACGCGTAATCTCAGCCAAAAAGAAAGGAGTTGATATTTGGCGAAGTACAAACGGACAAACCCCAAATAAGGAAGGAGTTGATATTTGAGAAGTACAGACGGCCAAACCCCAAAAAGGAAGGAGTTGATCTTTAACAAAAGTACAGACGGACAAATCTTAGAATGGAAAGAGCTGATCTTTAACAAAGACACAGAAGAACAATCTCAACCAATAAGGAAAGAACTGATGCATGCAACCTCAGTCGGAAAGGGAAAGAATCGATCCTCGAATACGAACGGTCTGCAAATAATAATAACAGGTCCATTAAGAAATTAGTATAAATCAAGACCTAATGAAGTAAAGGTACGCTTTTCTCACTAAGCAATTACACCTCATATCAATCACTTTCTAACTTGAGCGTCAGAGTGCCTGCAGGTACCCCCACCCCCAAAGTGCAGACGGCAGAGAGATCCAGGAGGAGTCCAGGGAGGAACAGGAGGAGGTTCGACACAGAGGGTTCTTGAGATCATCTGGTTATATATTTTAATTCTTCATATATTTTAAATTAATCACATATTTTGAAACATGACAGTAAAGAGATCCAATTGGATGATTTTTTATTGTTTATAACCTCAGTCTTTTTGTCATAGTGCTAATAATTTTGATTGTCAAAGAAATAAATATAAATGTTAGATTTGATTTATAAAGAGATACAAAGAGCGCAGAGAAGATACTGATGAAATATATCTAACCTATTCTCTCCACAAGATCTTTTCGAAAAAACAAGAAAACATAAGATTTTTGTCTGTAGGTTAAAATTAGGTCATACATCAATTAATTTATATACATTATTTTATATAAATTTTAAAATTCTATCTTTAGCATGTAATCTAATTATGGATAATTTTTTTAATATGTTGTAGAATTCATTCTAAAAAAAATTTGTCCATAATATTTTTCATTAAGATTTACTACAAATTTTTAAGGTATATAAAAGAAAATGCATGAAAAGAAACATTAGTGTAAATCACAAAACATTTAACAAACTTAATAATAAATAATAAAGAATGTGGATGGACTCAATGTGTATTTTATTCAGAGAGAAACTTTATTTTTGTAAGAATGAATAAATATATTATAGAAAAGACGTAAAGAATAATTCTAATGTATTATTTCAAAGAATAGGGTACCATATATATACATACAAGAGTGCTATAATTCCTCATCTATTAAAGGAATGAGTGCACAGATTTGCACAGATTTGCTCACAAATATAATAATGCCTAAATTATAGCTAATACAATATTTGACATATTTTAACACCCCCACTCAAGTTGGTGCATGTACATCACACATTCCCCACTTGAATAGAGACTCATTAAACACTTTGTTTGACACTCATTTAATGAGAACATCAGCCAACTGCAATTCTAATCTTACAAAAGGAAAGGAAATTATTTCAGCTTCAAGTTTTTCTTTGATGAAATGTCTATCAATCTCCACATGCTTTGTTCTATCATGTTGCACCGGATTGTGAGCAATTGCTATAGCCGATAACACATTTTTAATCCACAAAAGTTCACATACACCTAGTGCCATGCTTCTGAATTTTGCTTCAGCACTAGATCTTGCTACTACATGCTGCTTTTTAATCCTCCAAGTTACAAGATTCTTCTACTTTTAAGTTTCTATGATTTGAGAACAAAATTCTTTTTCCAGGAGTGGATTTTAAATATCTCAAAATCTTCTCAACAGCATCCATATGAAGCTTTCGTGGATCATGCATAAATTGGCTAACAACATTCACTGCATAGGTAGCAGCGGAAGTCCCAAAATCAAGTTTCTCCGATTGATTTTTATCGAAAGGTGCCATCAGAAATATTCAAATAAAGAAGCACCTCTTCCTATATTATACAGGATGTCGGTGTTTGGCTCTGATACCATATAGAAAAGATGTAAAAAATAATACTGATGTATTATTTCAAAGAATAGGGTACCATATATATATATACATACAAGAGATTCCTCATCTACACAAATTTGCACAGATTTGCTCACAAATATAATAATACCTAAACTATAGCTAATACAATATTTAACATATCTTAACATATATTACAAAATAAGGAAAGGAAAATATTAAAATTTAAAAATAGAACGAATAAAAACATACTAGGGTCAAAATATTAGTTTAAGAAAAATAGAAAAAAAAATAGAAAAAGAAAAAAAATTATTTATTTAAACCCAAATTAGTGATAGCCAAAGATGAGATATGGACGTTCTATCATCATTTGTTGGATTTTGTTTCTATTTTTTCTATATAACAATTAAAAACATATTCCTTTCTCCCAAATATCAAGAGATGGATTTCTCTAAATAAGATCACAGTAAATTATATAAACCAGAATCGTTAATTATCGTCTAAGAGAGATATGAAAACGGTTTATCAAAAAATTAAAATTAATAGAAGAACTTATACCTCTTATTTCTTTCTTCTTCCATTCTCATTATACCAAACATGTTCTATCTCCTATCTTCTATTTCTGCATTCTTTTATCTATTTTCGATCTATTTTATGCAAAATTAATTAAAAATAAAAATAATAAAAATTAACACTTAAATTAATTTCTTAAAAGAGTTTTATAAAGAGGAGTGAAAGTTGTAAAGGAATAGTATTAGAAGATATTAGAAGATTATGAAATACATGGAAGTCAAATGGAAAATCAATCAACTATTTTAAGAGCCACATTCTTATAAGTAAAATATAATATATTTTAAAATAATATTTCTTTTAGCGGACCACGAAATTTTATTGCATGCCCGCTATATATATATATATATATATATATATATATATATATATATATATATATTTGTGTGAATGGATTATTAAATTAGAGTATAATCCATGTTAATATTGCGTATTTATATTTCTTTTAATAAATATTAGATAAATCTTATTTATAATTTATTAAAAAAGATAAAACCAGATTCAAATAATGAATTTGAGTATGATTCTTTAGATGAGTATGTAATATATGTTAGTTGAAGAAAATTAAAGAACTTGGAAACCTCTATTTCGTCAAATAACTAATTAAAAAGGTAGAATGAAAAATATGGATGTGATATTGAAAACATAAGACAAATATTATAAGTATTTTCAAAAATAAATATTCAAATTTATGATATAACAGTGGGTTTATAATCCTATTCATGTTAATTCAATTTTATGATTGTGGCTTCTCAAGTAACCGTATTTTTCATTTGACTTTCATGTGACAAAAGAAGTGCAAACATTGTAAATCCCATGTGAAAGAGAATACTATGTTCTAAGAAGAAACACTCAAAAACTAGATTCCTCAGTTGTCGGACGCCTCAAGAAATATCTCAAGCTGTTTGCAAGAACCTGCAATATGATAAACATGAATCTAATTCAGTTCAAAAGCTGAAGAATCTTGCTGGTATGTGTGAGGAGAAGTCTACCACTAGCACTAGATTATCAAACTTCGTTACAACCTACTTGCATAGCCACTACAATGTATGATTCCATTTTCATTTTTATCATGCGTTACCAGATTAATCTTACCTGCTGCAGAGGCTTGATGATTGCTTTACCATTGTAGCTGACATGAAACTTTGCCTTCGCCAAGAGCCCCTAGTTCAAGTCAAATACAAAGCTTTTAGTATAAGATTGGCAATTCGTTTTGACAACTCTAATGAGCAGATATACTTCTATGTAGGTCACTTATCCGTATCCGATATCCGATGCTTAAGATACTCTACTGATACTTATCAACGAAGTATCTAATTTATAAAACAATAATACTTTATTGATAACAATAATTTATAATTTTTTGTTTTGACGTCTAGTATATATGATTTTAATTTGGATTCACACAATAACAATAATATATGTATCATGTTTTAAAAAGATATTGTATACTTTTTAATATGCATATATCATGTATCGTATTCTATTATTTTTTAAAATGAATGTATCGGCGTATCAGATACATGTTGTAGATCATAGGAATGACCATATCAGAAAAAATAAATTTGCATATTTTGGAACAAGGTACACACCTCAGTGTCAAATTCTCCTGATTCAACATCAATGTTTATGTCAGTAATAATCTTTACAAGATCAACCAATAGTCCAGGCCGGTCAGCTGTCTCCACATACAGCAAACTGCAAAATGGAAGAGAAGTGAGTGATCACATCCATGTATTGCTAATGCAAAAACTAGCACTGAACATGTTTTTCTAAAGCCTCAAATATTTTGAAAGTGTAGGCAATTTTTTTGTTCAATCAGGATTTCTAATATTGATGACAAAGGAAGAACCAGATGAATATATCACCTTCGATCTGGGCCATCATCAGAAATATTTATGTGGGTTGCTATATCTACATCAACCTGACAGATATTAACAGAGTATAAACAAGATTGCAGAGGACCAAGATTGTATCATTCATATAAAAAGAAAATACTTCCAGGCAGCTAGGATATCTTTTAACACTACAAAACAAAAACTTGTCTGCACCTCACACTGATTGAAAAGAAAATCATATTTTACAAATTTTTAATGTATTCATATTATACAATTGAAACTGAAAAGTGTAGGCATTCATCACCTGCTCTTTTGGAGGCAAAAGTCCAAAAGCTGCTCCCAATGCTAGCAAGGAACTTGACTCCTGGAACACCAGTTTCAATACTCCAATTAGCTGAGAACTGTATTTTGGGTTCTAACCAAACTAAGCTCCAACAAAAAATAGGGTACTTGGTGAGCTTACCGGATGATATTGAATAAGATTATTTATAATTGTCAAACGAATTGCCTCTAACAACTCTGGATCTTCCACTTTCCTGCCAGTATCACTGCAAACAAATTTCCACCAGCATATCCAGTGAATTACTATTAGATAGATACTAGTTCAAAACTTGATTCAAGATAATTGTTGTTTAAAAGTGAATTTGAACCTAAGTTCTAGCAAGTTTCACTTTTTACAATGAATTTCTATTGGCCTAGCCAGTTCTGAAGTTTGTTTAGCTACATATACTTGTGTCAACTTGTAATCTGACAATAGACACCCTAAGCCCAAGTAATATACTGTAGAAATTTGCAACAATAATAGTTCTTGTTATTTTGATCTTACAATATATGATTCTAATAAATATAACCATCATTGGTAAAATGTTATGAATATCTCACATCCATAATGTACAAATTTGCAACAATAACAGTGTTTGCTATATTGATCTTATAATATATGATTCTAATAAATATAATCATCATTGGTAAAAAATTATTGAACATCTCACACCCACAAGAGATATGATCAAGTTATAGTATATAACTGGATACAAACCTCACTTTAGCAGCTAGTTTTTTTGAGATTGAGTTAGGCCTAAATCCATTTTCTAAGATCGTATCAAAGTTTATCCTTGAAAGATCATCAAGTGGAGTCCAATACTTTGTTACCTTCATTCATGAATACTTCAGAAAGTTGTGGGTGTCTTTTTTGAAAACGAAAGATTGATTATTCAAACTTTTAGGAGTTTCATGCTTGTGTGGAATGAGACTAGTAGAAAGTGATGCATAAGAACTGATAATGATGGAGAGTACAAAGGTCGTTTTGAGTATTATTATAAGTCTCATAGGATAAGATGGGATAAGCTACCCCAAAACACCTCAAATGAATGGTGCAACTATAAGATTCAATAGAACAATTGCAGAAAAGATTGGAAGCATGCTTTCTCATTCAAAACTCCCTAAGTCATTTCGGAGAGAGGCAATAGAACTGCTACCGATTTGATCAACTTGCCACCTTCAAGACCACTAAATGGATAGATACCAAATGAAGTATGGTATTGAAAGAAAACCTCCTATGTTCACTTATTGATCTTTTGATGTAAAACTTTTCTTCATATTCCAAGAGATGAAAATGCGAACCTTAATGCAACGGGGAAGGAATGCATATATCTTGGTTCACCAAGAGATGAACTTGGTTTCAGACTATTGGATCTTGGAAACAAGAAAATTGTTTGAAGAAGTGTTGTATTCTTTGAGGATCAAACTATCCAAGATATCAAGAAGATTGAGAAGCTAAGTTTTAAGATGGCTTGTGATCAAAGTCCTAATAATTCAAGGTGAGAAAGTCCTCAACTGGAACCACATATGAAAGAACATGATAAAACAAAACAACTTCAATAGATGTTGAAACATAAAGAGACAGATGAGCCTCTTAATCTAATAAATGAAGAATGTGACAGAAAATGGTCAAATAGAAAAAGAATCTAAAGTGAGATGATCCTTGAGATTTAGACAACTATCGAGAACATACCTCTCAAATGAATATATCAATCTTACTAACGAAGTGGAACGTCAAAAATTTGAAGAAGCCATCACAAGATGCATGACAAAGAATGATTGCATGCCATGAAAGAAGAAGGTTTTTTCATCCCCTTTAAGTAGAAAGAGTATTTCATTCCATTGTATTTGGTTAAGAATACTCTTTAAGAACAAGAGAGAAGAGAAAAAGTGAGCTTTTGTAATCCTCCCTGAGAAAAAGAGGGTTATGTTAATTCCCAACACACCTACCTCTTTACACTGTTAATGATACACTTAAGTTCAGACAAGAAGAAATGACTCACATCAGCTAAACACAATCATTCTTAGCTACCATTTATCATACACCAGTAATAATACACGGAGACCAATACTGGGAGAAACAAAAGCATTATAACGGTCACATACATAATGCATGTAAAACTTACGCTTTTGTGATGGAAAACTTGTTGTGCTTGCCAGATGAATCCAGAAAGACATTTGCCTTAGCAACATTGAGACCTAAGTTTTTTAATGCATTCATCTGCAACCCAAGTAGAGAGTTGGTTTTGGAAATCCTCTTTTTATTTATGAACACCATCACATCAAATATGTTTCCACAAAACAAAACAACAGTAATAGAATAACACAATGAAAAGAGACATTGCTTACCCCTATAATCTCTGTATTGAAATCATAAAAGCACACATTCAAAAGGAAAAAGGAAAAACATTGGATAAGTGAACACAATCTAAGATTTGCTAAGAGAATGACTTACTGTGTCTAGAAGTGCCCCAAGCCTGTCACCAAAAGTTATCTCCACCACAGTTGCATCTGGATCAGAGTCTTGGTCAATTATAACTACGGGAGTTGGAATGGTGTCAGTCTCTCCTTGATTTCCATCCTGTTCTTCACATAAAACAAATTGAAAGCAAATCTATTATGTGAGGTTTTTCATATGAGGAGAGGCATCAGGATACTCAGTATCAATGAGTTGTGAACAAGTCTATATAGAGAAGAAGACACCACTACAAATCCAAAACCTTAAGGTAATGGATTTATGGGTCTTCTACTTATATATTAGTCATCTTACTCATTTTTACTCGAAATGACCAGCAAGCATTAGAATAAAGTTTTTGCTGTTCACATGCAATTAGTGGCATCACACATGCCGATTAGGCTAAATACCTCCACATCAGTAACAGGTGCTGCTCGAGGGATAATTGTAGTTCCAGAAGATGACAATCTGACAAAAGTGTACATGCAATTAACAAATAGAATGCACACCCATCATCGTAGTACAGTCCTACTCACTTCAATTTTAAATTTTGACTAGTCTTTCAGAAAAAATAGGACAAGGGCGCAAAAGAATTTTGAGAAATTGTAGAGGAGAATATTAGTCAGAACACATTCAACATAGTCTTCCCAGTATTCTACTTCTACACAGTTCAGAAAATACATAAACTAACAACTCCAGTGGTAAAAAGTTTCTTTCTTGAATAAACATGTCCAAGCAAATGAACTATACACAGAGCAGGTTCCACTTGATCGATCTTTTTTCTTTCTAATCAGAAGCTTTTGGGAGCGTAAATTGAATTAAGAGAATAGTATACCGAAGCATTATAACAGCAACAGAAAATCGGAAACATAACTCGAACAATCAATAAAAAATTGAATTGTAATCATTCAATATGAACCATACCTTCTGCTAAGGGTTCGAAATGGTTTAGTAGCAGCAAACCCAGACGAGGCCCTCGAGAAAGGGGCGCTGCAAATGATTTTCTCCATAGCTCTCAAGCTACTATGAGCAGCACTGAAGTGAAGACCAACACTCATAGCCACAACCATTTTGTTTTTTTTTTTTTGTCAGAAAAGAACTTTCTTTAGAGCAACAACCTTGAAATGTTGAAGAAATTAGAGTGTTGAAGAAGGCATTGGACACAAGAACTCAAATTGGGAAGAGAGAAAAGAGTTTGTTCATTATTGATATCTTGGCATCGCACGTTACTCTTTAACAAAATCTGAAACGTCCATTCATCATCCTGTTTGGGCATCTTTTGTTTGTTTGTTTTTTTTTTTTTTTTTTTTGTTGGGTTGTTGTTTTTTTTTTTGTTTTTTGTA
>Ga0214542_1002725_pt1 | contig 36346 bp, 20 predicted proteins | sample CNSS1metaG_FD_160096 | JGI IMG/M metagenome (GOLD analysis project Ga0214542, IMG submission 160096) | Root nodule microbial communities from cowpea collected in UCLA plant growth center, Los Angeles, California, USA - CNSS1 | ecosystem: Host-associated > Plants > Roots > Nodule | place: USA...
ACAACTATACTCCTAATATTGAATATTTGATAATATTATGTTTCCTTTACCGTAATTTTTTATTATTTTATAAAAATTAATTAAAATTAATATTAAAGTAGTAAGAAAATGGGTACGGGTATGGGTACGGGATTATATCCGTTACCCGGTGGGGATGAGGATGAGACAAAAGTTTGATACCCGTTAATTTTGGATATGTGGATGATGATGAATTTTTTTTACGGAAATAAATATGGAATAGTGAAACCCGTCCCCGTCCCGCCTCGTTGCCATCCCTACCCAGAGGTGCTGCAACTTTTATTTTAAGATGAATATTTGAAACACAAATATATTATTTTATTTAAAGCATAAGATTTTAAGATATTTTTATTACAGAAATTATAAGCTGTTCATATTCTCCTATTCCTTTAATTTTTCTCCTCAATTACTTTTATACACTACACATCAATTAATACTTTTCTCCTATTACAGAAATTATAAGCTTTTCACACTTGTGGTGCTTCATGGGGTATAGGCTTTAATACATTTGAAAGAGTTTATACGTATTAGGTAATTCTAAAGTAAGAAAAAAAGTTCATTTCAATTTTTATTAAAAATCCTTGGAAAAAAAAAATTGTTACCGGAGAGTGACCTTCTGTTCACGTGGTGCTAAGGGATTTATAACCCCAACCACAACTTGAATGGAAGGAACTCGAAAGAAGAAAAAACAAGGGAGATGATCATATTTGATTAATTTTAACATTTTTTTATATGAAACTACATTTAATAATTTTGTACACTTATAATATATAAGAAAATTCTTAATTAAAAAATAATTTTAAAAACAAAATTTAATTTTTTTTAATGATTTTAGTAACTAATAATTTTTAATTTTATAAATTGTTATCGAAATTATTATTATAGTCCCAAAAATTTATAAGTTCTTTTGGTATTTTTATTTTACCTTTTATTTTTTTACAAATAATTATTTGTCTAAAAAATAGAAAAAAAATATATGAATGGATGTAAAGTGGACAAGTAGACACTTCCCAGATAGATGGTGAAGGAACGGTTGATGGAATCATGAATATATATTTAAGTGTTGAGAGAACTTCAAAACTCCATTGCTCTGATTTCTCTGAGATAAAATTATGGCAAATTCAGAAGAGAAGAAACATGTTGCAGTGTTTTCTTTCCCCTTTGGAAGCCACCCTACTCCTCTCTTAAACCTGGTGCTGAAGCTGGCTAATGCTGCTCCCAACTTGCAATTCTCATTCATAGGCACTGAACACTCCAACAACCCTCTTCTCATCTCAAATCCCCACATCCCAAACACCATCAAGTTCTACAGTATAAGCGATGGAGTCCCAGAGGGTCATGTTCCAGGTGGCCACCCAGTTGAAAGAGTCAACCTTTTTCTTCAGGCTTGTCCTCACAACCTGCAGAAGGGAATAGACATGGCAGTGGCTCACACAAAACAGAGAGTTACTTCTGTCATCGCTGATGCTTTTGTCGCACCCTCTCTCACCGTGGCTCAGCGCCTGAACGTTCCATGGGTTGCGGTTTGGCCTCCTTTGTCATGCTCGCTCTCTGCACATTTCTACACCGATTTGATACGCCACAGGTGTAACTCTGCAGCACGAGACACCCCTTTGGATTTTGTTCCTGGATTGTCTAAGATGCGAGTTGAAGACTTGCCAGAAGATGTGATCCAAGGTGTCGGTGAAGAGGAGACACTGTTTTCGAAGACACTAGCGTCATTGGGAAGTGTGTTACCTCAAGCCGAGGCAGTGGTTGTGAATTTCTTTGAGGAACTAGACCCACCCTTGTTGGCTAAGGACATGAAGTCAAAGTTCAAGTACTTTCTTTACGTTGGTTTCCTCACTCTTTCACTGCCTCTGCCACCCTTGCCTCCATCAGACACAGACGGCACTGGGTGCTTGTCGTGGTTGGACAAGCAGAAGGGTGGGTCAGTGGCGTATGTTAGCTTCGGGACAGTGGTGACACCACCGCCACATGAGATCGTGGCGGTGGCGGAAGCGTTGGAAGCAAGTGGCTTTCCCTTTTTGTGGTCTCTGAAGGAGCATCTGAAGGGTGTTCTGCCAAGTGGGTTTCTTGAGAGGACAAGAGAACGTGGGAAAGTTGTGGCTTGGGCTCCTCAGACTCAGGTTTTGGGACATGGTTCTGTGGGAGTGTTCGTGACTCACTGCGGTTGTAACTCGGTGTTTGAGAGCATGTCGAATGGAGTGCCTATGATATGCAGGCCTTTCTTTGGCGACCATGGGTTAACTGGGAGGATGGTTGAGGATGTTTGGGAGATTGGTGTGAGAGTGGAAGGTGGGGTGTTCACGAAAGATGGGTTGGTGAAATGCTTGAGACTGATTCTGGTGGAGGAAGAGGGGAATCTGATGAAGAAAAATGCTGTGAAAGTGAAAACAACAGTGGTGGATGCAGCTGGAGCACAAGGTAAAGCAGCACAAGATTTGAACACTTTGGTGGAAGTGGTTTCTAGATCTTAATTAGGTCATTGCTGTTGTCAGAATGCAGTTTATAACTGTAATTTTCTTTTTACATATTTTCTCTTGTCGAGGAATAATAAGATCAATGTCTCATCTTTCACTGGTGGGAGTAGTTGACCATAAATAAAAAGTGGAGAAAGTTGGATGAGGATTCCCACACGTCAAGTGAGAACGAAAACTTAATTTTCAGCCATGAATGTTATTTTCTTTACCTTTTTCTTGCAGTTATTTTTCAAGAAAATTAATAGAATATACGATAAGTCTTCAAGGCCGTGATTTTTTAGGAATGATCTGAGTGAGATGGAGATAAAGAAATTGAAAAAATTAAACATCACTTACGACATTTGAACCAACAAAAAAAAGATGTGGCTTTGATTTCATCATCGTCATCACAAATAGCGATCACAGTATCCTGTCATGAATTGGGTTATAAAATCACCTATTAAAAAATAGGGACTGGTTTAGTAACAAGAAAAAAAGTCTCTGCAAAATCAAATTGAAGAACTTTGATTAAACCCTTTTGCGAGCAACGTGTCTTATTTCTATTGACAGGACCATATGCATTTTATTTGATTCTGAAAACCCATTTAAACCCGAATAGTTTTTCTTGAGAGGAAGAGGAACACCTTCCCAGGTTTTATTCTTCATCGAGGCATTGTGTTCTTGTTGCATTGCTTCATGAGAGGGAAACATAGGATATGCAGTGGTGGTAGAAGAAGGTTTGGATGCTGGAAAAAGATCTTGATTGGGAAAGCTTTGTTCCATTAAAAACAAGATCTTATGAGAAAAACCAAGAAAGAGGCTTTCAAGAAATTGTAGTCAGATATTCTTGTTTAAAACAAAACATTGTAAGGAACTTACAAATTGAAAAGGGTTGAAAAAGAGGATTGCAGCCAAGACTAAGTAATCGATGTTGTTGTTCCCATATAACACGTATTCTGGATTCACTTTTCCTGTTTTTCCGATTGATTTCACTCAAGAAGAGAATCTTTGAAAAAACAACAAAATAATAAAAGTGTTGCGTTATCTATTTGTTTTGAACCACGTGACATTACCAACTAAACAAAATAATAGAACGTTAATTTGGTTGAGATATTTAGGGAAGACCATTATAAGAAAAGTAGTCATGAAGCATAATGCAATTGAAAAACTGAGATATCTGACTGATGATTTGAAGTCATATTAGAAGACAATTGAAAAACTGAGTGCATATATATTTTTGGTTGATGATGATTTTGAATAAGTTTGTAGAGAAATCTTATACAAGGAAGTGACTATTGATTTATTAGATAAATACTATGCATGGATCTGAGAAGAATAATTATGCATTCATCCCCATACATAATGACAAGAAAGCAAACAAAGCTATCAAAATATTTTGAAAAGAGAAACTAAAAGTGTAGTAGGCAACGACGGATCTTATCATGAACTTTGGGACAACAAAAAATAAAATATTTAAAATTTATAGATTTTATTATTATCAATAATATAACAAAAATAAATACATAATATAATATAATTATAACTATAAAAGAAATTAGATATTTTTTTTTAATTTAAAACCAAATTAGTAAATATATTTAATTATAATTTATATATTATATATGTATGTTAAAATAACTCTTTTTGTTTTATATATTAAATCATTATATCTAAATATTCAAATTATTTTATTTTTTACGAATGTACAAAATTTTATTTTTGTAAAACATTATAAAAGTAAAAAATGTAAAAAATAAAATAATTTGGGTATTTGAACAGAGTGATTTAATATATATATTCAACAAAATTATTATGATATATATATATATATATATATATATATATAATTTTAATTAAGTTTGTTTAATAACTTGATTTCAAATCAGAGAAGACAAGATTGAATCGTAGCTTGAACAAAAAATTTAATTAAAAGATTAAACCGAAAAAAATTATTATTAAAATTATATGTCAAAACAGTAATACGACGGATAATCTGACACGTAATAATTTATAAATTTTTTTTAAAAAAGTTAAAGATTTCACTGATTTAACATGTGTTTATATATGGTTTTAATTCTAACTTAACGAAAAATTATAAATTAAACTTTTTTAACTAATCGAAAGACTAAATTAAATTAAATTAAAAAAATAAAATTAGAGGAGTAAAAGTATACCCAATTTATATAAGAGTGAAGCTTGAACGAAGTGGGCATGCAGTGTCTGTGACTCTGAATTTGGAGTATCTCTGCCCTGCATGTCCTTCTTCACCCGTCGCCTTTTCACCACTGTGGCCCCCACATGTTCTTCCCCTTCCGACCAGATCAAAACGTTCCTTTCAAAGGGTCTGCATCATCACATACTTCAACTTTTCACTCAACTCCATTTCTCTGCCCACTCTTCCATTCCCTTTGTTCTTCCTTCAGTCATCAAGGCAAGCTCCTCTGCTCAATCTCATGCTTTTGGCACACAGCTTCATTGCTTGGCTCTCAAGACAGCCTCTCACTCCGAAGCAGTTGTGTCCAATTCTATCATCTCCATGTATGCCAAGTTTTCAGATGTTGAATCAGCACGGCAAGTGTTCGACACAATCTCTCACAGAGACCCCATCACCTGGAACTCCTTGATTAATTGTTATCTGCAAAATGGGTGTTTCCAAGAAGCTTTGGAAGTGTTGAAAGATGTGTATTTTCATGGTCTTGTTCCTAAGCCTGAGTTGCTAGCTAGTGTGGTGTCCATGTGTGGGAGGAAAATTGGTTCAAGGGGAATAGGGAGACAGATTCATGCTCTTGTTGTTGTTGATGAGAGGATAGGAGAGTCGGTGTTTCTGTCAACAGCTTTTGTGGATTTTTATTTTCGGTGTGATGATTATTTGATGGCTTTGCGTGTGTTTGATGGAATGGAGGTGAAAAATGAGGTTTCATGGACTGCTATGATATCTGGATGCATTGCTAACCAAGATTATGATGAGGCTTTTGCATGCTTCCGAGAAATGCAGGCTGAGGGAGTTTGCCCAAACAGAGTGACATCAATTGCTCTGTTACCAGCATGTGCCGAGCCAGGCTTTGTTAAGCATGGGAGGGAGATTCACGGATATGCATTTCGTCGTGGGTTTGAATCAAGTCCTAGTTTCTCATCGGCACTTATAAATATGTATTGTGATTGTGGAGAATCACTGCACCTTGCGGAGTTAATTTTTAAAGGGTCTTGTTGTAGAGATGTGGTGTTATGGAGTTCGATCATTGGGAGCTATTCTCGAAGAGGGGATAGCTACAAAGCATTGGAGCTTTTTAATAAGATGAGAAGTGAGGAAACTGAACCAAACTATGTAACCTTGTTGGCAGTGATCTCTGCCTGCACAAATATATCTTCACTAAAGTATGGTTGTGGACTACATGGCCATGTCTTTAAATGTGGATTTACTTATAACATCTCTGTGGGGAATGCACTCATAAACATGTATGCCAAGTGTGGTTGTTTGGATGGTTCCCGTAAGATATTCCTAGAAATGCGGAACAGAGATTCTATTACGTGGAGTAGTTTGATTAATGCCTATGGCATTCACGGATGTGGTAAACAAGCTTTGCATCTTTTTCATGAAATGAAAGAGAGAGGTGTGAAACCTGATGTAATCACCTTGCTTGCAGTTTTATCTGCTTGTAATCATGCTGGCCTTGTAGCTGAGGGACAACAGATATTCAAACAAGTAAATGCAGATTGTGAAATTCCGTTAACCATTGAGCATTATGCATGCCTAGTTGATCTTCTTGGAAGGTCAGGTAACCTTGAAGATGCTTTGGAAATAGTGAGAACAATGCCCATGAAACCAAGTGCAAGAGTATGGAGCTCTCTGGTATCGGCTTGTAAGCTTCACGGAAGACTGGACATAGCAGAAATGCTAGCTCCACATCTTATAAGATCAGAACCAAATAACGCTGGTAATTACACATTGCTGAATATGATCTATGCAGAACATGGTCATTGGCTTGATACAGAACAAGTGAGGAAAGCCATGAAACTACAAAGGTTGATTAAATGCTACGGGTTCAGCCACATTGAGGCTGGAGATGAGAGTTTCTAGCATAGCAGAATGCATAGCTTTATACAAAAATGGAAAAGAAAATCATGATTATGGATACCAATGTACATTGTGCACTGGTTAGTCTATTTCTTAGCAAATGTCATCTTTATTTTTTGTGCAAAAACATATGTGCTAACAAGTCTTCCTGGTGTATTTGTTGAATTTGGGCATAAGATGTATTAAACTTAACATTTTTATAACAGATTCGCAATTTATTTAGTACAAAAACAAAGGCTAACAATCTCCATACACAGAAGAACTCAAGGCCAAGAATCTCTTCCTGAAGAATTCAAGATAAGTCCCTAAATATTAAAATCTTTACTCAATTTTGTTTTGTCATTAGAAAAGATATATTAAAGTTGATGTCTATGCTCACATAACATGATAGTGTAATCAATTCAACTTAAGTGAAAGTTGATGTGAAAATTAGTTTTGTTCTTAGTTTACCAAAAATCATTTACTATCATTTAAATAGTAGTCTATTAGCAAAGTCGTCACCTTGTAATTTTAAGATGAAAATACCAAAGTATGTTGACTTCTGGTTCAAAAGATAAGTGTGGAATTTGAAATAATTTTTTATATTGTTGATGTTTTGATTTTTGTTTTTACTAAATAAATATGTAAAAGTGAATGAGATTGTATGATTCATAGTACTTATGGATATTTGATTAAACTAAAACTACAATTCAGAAATCTGTTAATATATCTTAAATTAATTTTTGCATGATAAGTATTTAAATTTTAAATGATGAACTTGATAAAAAAAAAATAATATGGGTTATAAAGGAGGTCAAAAAATATACGGAAGTAGATGGTAACGCTTTTGATAATAATTTATATAAAAATGTAAGACTTGATTAAAAGTTCATATAGTTCTCTCCTGGATCAAAATATGAGTAGCGGGTTAAGTTTAAGAATTAAATAAATTAAAAATGAGTCGTTGTAACGTTATAATTCTTGAAAAACTAAAAAGAAAGAATAAACTTTCACTTTAACTGAATTTGGTAACTTCTTTTTTTTACATTTAAGGACTTTTAATTAACCATTTTATTAGTTATGTTAGTTCCAAGGACTAACTTTTTTGTTACATTTAATTAGAGAAGTCAGTTTCAAGAATTTCATCATTTAAGCTTATATATGAGACCAGATTTGAAGTCCAGAATCAATAATTAATGCCCCCACCTACTATTTTCATTACTAACAATAGCCTTCTTCTTTTTCCCTCTATTTGACATATTTCCTTTAACCTTTTTTTTACACTCGCGTATTTCTTTAAACTACATAATAGAAACGTGTTTTTTCCACTTAAAAGAAGGCTTTAAGAAAAATACATAGCTTGGTCCAAATTTTGTTTTGAGGGAGGGATTACAATTACATTGTTACCTATTTGTATACAAGAAATCTATGGTTATTTAACCTTTTACATCATTCTAAAAATAGAAAAAAGAAATATCGAGTTACTAGATATACAATGTAACGGGCATGTCTTCAAATGTTTTGTGTTGTCAATATGAATGCATTTATTAAATTATATAAAATCATAATATTAGATAATATATTACAAAAATTACATTTTACTATTATTATTATTATTTAAAATTCACATTTTTAGTCACTTCAATTGAACTATATTATTTCATTTTCTTTTTCATTTCGGAACTCACGTAAAGAGTGCAGGAGGACGCCTTGAAACTTTTCAGAAATGTTCAAGTCCCTTATTAACTAGGACGAAAGGTTTACGAAATATTTTTATTTTATCAAATTCTAATAAAATATGAAAGTTAGAATTTGGTTTTGGGTCCCCCCAAAAAACTATAACTCATTCGTATGTCGATCAAAAGACGATAAATTTGATTTCTACAACAATTTTTATTTCTGTATCTTACAATTAATGTTTAATATCTTCTTCAAATCTCAATACCAGAAGATTGAAATGGCTGTAGGCAGCATCTTGGAGCCTAAGGGAGTTTTGGAATTGAGATGAACTCCTGCAGTAGTTTATACAAACTTTCATGCAACTAAATCCAAAACACTCAGAAATTAACTTCTGGTTATGAATCTCCTAAAGATGTAAAGAACGAAAAAGTAGAACACTTTAGGCAGAGACCAGTACAAGCCTGAGTAGAAGTTTTTTAGTAATAAAGTAGAGAAGAAAAGAAAGGTCACTCTCAAAGGACACCCGACAAACGCCACTTGACACTAGCACTGGCCCATTTGATTCAACGAATCTCTACAGGACCCACTTCACTGGGTTGTTTGCTTCCTCATTCATGACATAGCTAACTCTAGCACTCATTAAATGAAACTAGCAACTCCTATATTTTTCTATGGTGAGGTTTTTGACAAAAATATTTTCCAACAAACCAGATACAAAAGCAACAAACCAGAAGGTAAAGGAATGCAACAAAACCAATTTGAAACCTGATCACGAGACAGATACTTGTGCAATGTTAAATGTGCATCATGAAATTCACTCACACACACAATTAATACAGCAAAACTGAGCCAACTTTGAACCTATATTCCTGTGTAGCTATTTCACCATCACTGTCAATGAAACAAGTGGATAAAACAAACAGCAAAGAAATATATAAAAGAAAATTTACATTTGAAAGGCAAAAACGGCACTTTTTTTTTTTTTTCATTGAACAATCATGTCCATGTGCATCATGTGAACTTACAAGTGCTGGGGTGTTTGTGTGGGAGAGGGATTTTGCGAAGAGGCCGCATCTAAATCATCATTATATTCAACAGAGAAATTCAAGAACCCGCTACCACTATCGGCATCCTCATCACGTTCAATATCTTCGTCAACTACGGCAAGATCAAGATCGAGATCGACATCACTGGCTGTGCCTTGTTCATGCTCCGGTTCATGTTCCAGTTCCTTTTCTTGTTCCTTTTCTCGTTCCTTTTCTCGTTCCTCTTCTCGTTCCTTTTCTCGTTCCTCATCTTGTTCCTTTTCTCGTTCCTTTTCTTGTTCCTGATCTTGTTCCTTTTCTTGTTCCTTTTCTTGTTCCTTTTCTCGTTCCTTTTCTTGTTCCTGATCTCGTTCCTTTTCTTGTTCCTGATCTCGTTCCTTTTCTTGTTCCCGTTCTTGGTCCTGTTCCCCTTCCTGGTCCTGTTCCTGAACCCGCTGCTGAATGTCGTGATCATTGAGGAAGTCTCTGAGCCTCTCCCTTAAAACCCCTAACTGCCGTTCGAGAAGATTCTTCTGTGACTCCACCTGCTCCACCGTCCACTGTAGCGACTCAATCACTTCGAGATCGTACTCCTGTTTCTGCTCCACCACCCTCCGAAACTGCGTCGCCTGAATCTCCACTGCACTCTTCTCGCTCTGCAGCCGCAGGATCATCGCCATCGCCTCCTCGGCCGCGGAGGCCGCTGCCCCCCTCTCCTTCTCAATCTCCGCGCACGCCGCATTGAACCGTTGCCGCTCCGACTTCACCATCTTCCTCAGGGACACTACGTCGAACATCTCATCCTCCAAATTCTCCTCCCTGGAACCACTACCACCACTACTGCTATTGTTGTTATTTTCTATTTCCTCCTTGAGATTTTCCTCTCTGGGCGGTTTTCCGATCGGAGACCGGAGAAACCGGAGACAGGAGAGGAAGATCAAGAGGAGACCAAGGATGTTGAAGATGCGCGAAACGTAACCTAGGAGGAGAAAACCGCAACCGAGTTCAGTGAGTTGGGTGAGGAAGTTGAAGGTTGATGGGATATCCATGAACATGAGGAGAATGAAGCGGATAAAAAATCGGAGGAACCTGTGGTAAAATCCAAGAACAGGAGCCACCAAACCCAGAGTCTGCATCTGCGTCTGGGTTGGGTTGGGTGAGGCTAACCGGTTTTGACACCACAAGCAATCTTAGCGTCAAAGGGACGATGCAATAAGACGCACCCAATCCAAAATTGGGATTGGGATTGCGATTGCGATTGCGATGGGAAAGAGAGAGAGAACGAGAGGGTGGTGGTGTGATTGGCTTTATCGAGGTGTGTGAGGAAATGAAATGGATGATGATGGCGTTGGGTTGGCGTTACAAGGATAGAAAGACAAGTTTCGTCACTCTTGTAAGCGCAGAGAGAGAATGAGTATTGTAGTTATGTATGTAGGAACAACATCATCAACAACCGACTACCGAAGAAATAGAGCTGTGACCATTTCAGACATCCATTTTTTCATACCGTTACACTTTTTTTCATAACATATATATACACAGCACTAAACATCACTTTTTCTTTTATTCATAAATTAATATTACATTTTCACCGTTTCTTTCGCTCTTTCTCCCTACAGTTACAAAATCATGTAATTAAGTAATAATATATTCTAGGGACCCAGATAAATAACACGACCGTTGCTAATCATTAATAATTAATACTCATAATATATATATCTAGGGTAACCAAACACAAATCCTACGCTGTGTAACCGTTTTTTCTAATTATTAGTGGATTTCATTTTTTTTATAGTAACAAATTTTATTTTGTTAAAAATTCACTTTTAAGAATTGGACTCTCTCGCATTTAAAATGAAAAAGAATATATTAAGAAAAAAGAAAGAGTACTGAAACAGTTTTCCTACAAAATAAAGGTAATACAATACTTTGTCACAGTGAAAAATAAATACTGTAGAAATGAGTCAGATTCACCATACAAATATATTTATAACTGGGGATCTTTGAAGCAAACTAGTTAGGTTATTTATTTTTTTGATTCTGGTACATTTTTCTATTTTAGATTGGAGTTCATATCTTTATTGACATTTTTTCTGTAAAAATTGAATAAGTACGCATCAATTTTGTTAATAAATTAATTTACTTGATGAGATATTAATTTATATTTTTATGGGAAAATAATTTTCCTTTGTTTTTTTCATTAATTGATATATGTAAAACAAAATTAAATTGTTACGCACTAAGTAAATTCCTAATGTTTATCTTAATTTTTTTCTGTAAATAAACAATTAAGCGCCAACGTTGATAAGACATTAATATAATTAATAATTATTCATTTGTAATTTTATATGACAAAATAACTTGTCTTTTTTATAAATTAAAATATGTAAAAAAAGTAGAAAGTATTTTATTATTATTCGATGCAACTAGAGGATAATTAATATTTATCTTCAATTTTTCTAGAAGACATCAATACTCATCACCGCCTCTGATAATAGATTTCCTTTTAAAGAAATCTGATAGTAAATCAGTGTGCTTCGATAACTTGTAATTCATAGTTTTTTATGACAAAATAAATTTTCCTAGCTTTTTCTATCAGATTAAAATACATAATCTCACTTTATTGAAATATTTAATATGGAAAAAAAATAATACTTTAATAAAAATAAGAAGAAATTGTGTTTTTAACTCTGATGTTAGATGCACTTAGACTCGTTGTACTTTTAAAATATACATCAACAATCCTTGCGTTCTTAATTATACTCTATAATTTTTTATGTAGGCACGCTTTTTTCTTATTTGTTTTTAGATAAATAAAAATCATTGACCATATTTTTTTTGTATAAAGTGACACACATTTATATTATCTGATTTAAAAATACATGATAACTAAAACTTACAAATTGTGAAAATTTAAAATTAAAGTTTGAAAAATATTAAAATATAAAGAAGTTTATACATACATAAGGAATTAATAGCTCATTTATAGAAAAAATACACTTATATTTTTTATGATCTTTTAAATGACGTGTTAATGATTTAGCGAAATTATATTCAAGCCACTTAATTAAGGTTCGTGTGAAAATTCATAAATAAGGATAATCACATTATTGTAAATGATTACTTTCTAACTTAGTAACTTGAGAAAAAATCATGATAGAAAAAATAAATAATAATGATATTAAAATTATATTTTATTATTATCGGATGCAATAAGTGGATAATTAATATTTATCTTCAATTTTTCTATAAGACATCAATGCCTATGCACCCACTCTGATAATAGATTTCCTTTTAAAGAAAGCTGATAATAAATCAGTGTGCTTCGATAAATTGTAATTCATATTTTTTTTATGACAATATATTTTCCTAGCCTTTTCTATCAATTAAAGTACATAAAACCTCACTTTATTGAAATATTTAATATGACATTATATTTAATTTGGCAAAAAAAATGTAATACTTTAATAAAAATAAGAAGAAATTGTACTTTTAACTCTCATGTTCTAGTTTTAAAATATACATCAACAATCCATGTGTTCTTAAGAAAATGATATTTATACTCTTTATAACTTTTTATGTAGGCACGCTTTTTTCTTATTTGTTTTTAGATAAATAAAAATCAGTGACCATATTTTTTTTTATAAAGTGACACACATTTATAATATCTTATTTAGATATACATGACCACTACAACTTACAAATTATGAAAATTAAAAATTAAGTTTGAAAATATAAAAAAATAAAGAATATATATATATATATATATATATATGAATAGCTGATTTATAGAAAATTTGCACTTATATTATTTTATGATCTTTTACACGAATCTTTTAAATCATATTTCTTTTAAATTATATTAAAATAATATTTTCTTAAAAATATTTTTATTTCATTTATATAAAATGGATTATAATTTTATGATTATACAAATTTTATGATATTTTAAAGAGATAATAATTAAATCATCAATTTTATTTTTAAAAAATATTTAACTTTTAATTTTAAAACTTTAATTTGTAATCTTTTTATAATATTTTATGTAATATGATATTTCAAAATGAAATAGTTAAATAGGGTGTCATGTCAGTAACAACAATTACAAATAACCAAATTAAAATTCACCAAATTTATCGATAATATAAAAAATCAAGACATCAAAATTATTTTAAGAAAATCCACCACTTTAGTTGTTGATAATTAAAATGAAGGGATTAAAGTTGAGAAAAAAAAATAATGATTTTATAAAATGTAAGGAACAAAATTACCTTTCGCCTAAAACATAGTTGATCAATTTCTAAATATATCACAAGAATAAAAAAACATATAGAAACATATTTACCTGCTTGGGACACGTACAAATTTCCTTTATATATATATATATATATATATATATATATATATATATATATATATATATATATATAATATTAATTGGTAAAGGGAAAGTATACAAATTAAAAAAACATATTTTTTAATTTATGAGAACTAGTGGTTAATTTTCGCATTCCTATTTATCAATTGTGATGCGGAATTGAGGATACCCATAGGAATGATGGATCATTCATGAAAATGTGTTACTTTCATTGTGGACAGTGTGGTCAAAGAATGGTTACGTCACAAAAGATTCAGTGTGCCAAAGCCACCAGAAAATGAATTCTTTCTAGGTTAGATCTTATCAACAATGATGCATTCTTCATAAACCCAAAAACTCCATCTACAGCTCCTGTTGGAAATTGGAACATGCACATGATGACCATATCAAGAAATATCAATTATTAAATGTCTCGCATTCTTAAAGCTATGTTTTGTTTTTTAAGGTTCAGTGCAAGCAACGTGTTTGAGAAAAAAACACGTTAGGTTAAAGATTTGAAGCAATTCAAGACTGATAACATTTGTTGAAGAGTGAAGAGGTGTGATGATGTTAACTTCAATAAACACTTGCCTTTCAAACAAACCAATAAAATGTGGATCCCATTTTGTTTCCAGAACAGTGCACCCTAATTCAGTTCTAAATTGATTTAAAACTGACAAGAAAAAGACTTCAAGTAACAGGTACGTAATCACAGTTATTTATTTCATTTTCTATGTTTCTGCAACACAAATTTACAATTGTACGTAATCACAAGAACACAAGTGTGCGTGAACAAATGCAAAGAGTGTAAAAGATCTTTACACATAACTGTAAAATTGGCATAACTCGCTATAACTGTAGCCTATGCTGTACTAGAATTGAGATATATCAGTACCAAACTCAAGAAACATGAACATTCCAATAACTTTATGTACATCAAATTCCTCTATTGGTTACAACTTACATTGTATTTGGTTCTAACATGTGGCCGGAGAGGGGAGAAGAAATTGAAGCAAATATTGTACTCATAGTTGGAGAATGATAAAATGGCTCAGCTAATTTTTGTGGGAGAACTGGTAAAGGAGCTTCAAACTTAAGCACTTGAATCAATTGCCTCACAGAGGGTCTAGATGTATGATCTGGATTGGCACACCAAAGGCCAACAATCACTAAATGTTTCATTTGTTCCTCATCAAATGCTCCTCCAAGTTTTTTGTCTACCACTTCAAGTAACTTTCCCAATTTATGAAGCTCCCAAACCCACTCAAATATGGTTATTTGACCTTCCATGGCATTGAGATCAACCGGTTTTCTTCCGGTGGCTAACTCCAGAAAAACAACCCCAACACTGTATATATCAGATTCCTTCCTAGCCTTCCCTGTAGTGAAGTATTCAGGGGCTATGTACCCTCTTGTCCCTGCTAGAATTGTAGTTTGGGACCCTTTCTCATGATCAACAAACCTAGCTAAGCCAAAATCCCCAAGCTTAGCGTTGAAATTTGAATCCAACATAATGTTGCTTGATTTAATGTCCCTGTGAAGCACACACTGCTCCCATTCTTCATGAAGGTACAACACTGCCAGAGCCAAGTCCATGGCTATGTTGTACCTCATCTCGCATGTCAAGATGCTTTTCCCACGATATAGGTGGGAATCTAAGCTACCATTTTGCATGAACTCGTATATAAGAAGGAGATCTTTCTTCATGTGGCACCAGCCAATTAATTGCACTAAATTCCTGTGCCTTAGTTGGCTTATGATCTTAACTTCACTTGCATATTCCTTCGCTCCTTGCCTAGATTCTCTTGATATCCTCTTTATAGCAACGTTGGTGTTCAGTTCTTTCAAATAGCCTTTGTACACACCACCAAAACCACCCTGTCCAATCTTCTGTGACTCTGCGAAGTTTTTTGTTGCACTTGCCAACTCCTTATAGCAAAATCTTCTGGGTCCAATTCCCTTTTGGAATTCATCATCCATGCTCAGATCAAGAATTGTTGAATCTTCCTTTTTCCCTTTACCCCTTTTCTTCCACATTAAAACACAAACCAACCCTAAAATAAGGAAAGTTGCAGCTATGCCTACCCCAACTTCTAGTCCCATCATTAAACCTTTGTTCCCCTCTTGTTTAGGGCTAATAGTGTCAGTTGAAAACGGTGAAGGGCTTGGTGACACTGCAATTGGAGGTATCTTGTTTGACACATTCTCATCACTCTGTAAAGTTGAATGGAATGACCATGACTGCAGTGTGTTCAACTCAAACATAACTCCTGTAGCAGCTGAGAAACCAAATATAACCCACTCTGGTAGGTAATATCTCAGGTCAACATTGCATGAGATATATCTTTTCATTGGCTTGGGACCGAGCTTGTTTCCAGTGAAAGAAACACTTAAATTAAGAGTAGTTGCATTGTACTCAATTACACAATAATAAGCTTTCATTTGCGTAATATCAATGTACCATGGAACAGTTTTGTTAGATTTCATAGAGTTGAAATTTATACCTACATGAGTCCCAGGTGGATCCCATGAATTCTGGTGTGTGTCAAACTCCACTGCTACAAATGGATGTTTAGTTGAATTCAGAAACTGGTTACCATCCAGAAGACCAAGACCACCTCCTTGTTGTATCTGATTTGAAAGTGGAAGCTCTGGATCTGCCAAGAAAAAAGCCAAGCCATCTCCAAAACTAGTCTCATTTGAGAAAATGAGAAAGGAAAATTGCGTAGTGAAATCGGTGAGTTTTCCTGTGATGTTGTCCCAAAGGTGCAATCTTTGAAAACTTGTGACTCTCCCAACACTGTAAGCATTGCTCTGGTACCTGGTGGTTTTGGTGAGTTGGATTTCTGACTGTGACAAAATAGCATCTCCTTCGATCTTGGTATCATTATACTGAAATCCATGGTGACGAAATGAAAGTGGATTTGCAAAACTCATCATAAGAAATAAGAACAAGATTCCCTGTGAATAACAGAATAAATGGTTTGTTGTTGCATGGAGACCAACATGGGAAGAAGGAGCCATCTCTGTGAAAGAGTTGTTTTAGAAACCTTTTTGTTGGATATAATAGTAATCATATAATACTTTGATTTTCTTATTTATGTAACTTGGACAATGATTTTATTCGTTGTTTTTAATGAGTTTTGGATTTGTATAAATGTCTTGTAGCGAACCTTGAAATATAGAAAAGAGCTTAATTAGAGTTCAATTGTTTTGATCAAAATCAAATTGACCAAGTCACACTTATAGGACCCATACTCATTCGATGTGAAGTCCAAACCGCTAGGCCTGCTGAGGATGAAATGTAATGAAAATACATTCATTTTAGTTTTTATTATATTTTTATTCTAAATTTATATTTTTCAATTAAGTTAACATGAAATATAACGACATTATTTGCATCATTTAATAACGGTTTCTTAGTCATAGGCGATGACATAAAAATTGTAAAAAAAACAAAATTTGACGATATATGTTATCCTTGAAGTCAAACATTTATATATCTAATTAATAAAAAAATTAAATGCCAAATATTCAATTAAAAAAATATAAAATTTTAGTATTTAATAATATACAAAAATAAATTGATAGAAACCAAGTTGAACTTAACATCTTTTGTTTTTAATTAATGTTGTTAAGTAATACAAATTTATGCCCTTTGAGACTTTAATTTTTATTTTTAATAACACCACCTTTGGGTAGCTTATTTTATTTTACGAAATATAATGTAGCATTAACATTTTGGTATTAGATAATTAGATGGATGCTACTTCTTGACCAAACTCACAGACAATTTTTTTTTATTTAAAAATGAAATTTCGTGGAAAAGGAGGAGTTGAGAGGCTGAGAAAGACAATAATTAATAATCAAAGAGAGGCAATTATAGCACTACGTCAGAGGAAGTAATACTGTAATAGGAGGAAGGTTCCATTAATCCACTTTAAGAATATAAAATCACTCCAACCTTTTTTAAGAAACTTGCTCTTTTGATATTTACAATTTATGTCATGAATGTCTTTTAAAAAAATGATGTGACGAATAATATATATTAATGTAATGTTTTGTAAATATGATTTACGTGATTTTTTTTTCAGAATAATATATCTCATTACAAGAATTACCAACTAAATTTATGTGTATCGTATTTATTAAGTAGACCTTCTTTTATTTATTCATTCTTAGGCTGAAAATTTTGTTAGAGTTTGATTGACTTGTCCACACTGGAATGACAAATGAATATCAAGATTTGATGATAGGAAAATAAAATATAAATGATTTTTGTTGGATAAACTTTTCTTGGAAATATACCATTTCAGAAAAAAAGTTTGATTTACGTTAAATATATTTTTACTTTAATTGTGAGTTTTGAAATTATGGCAGTATAATGCGTTTGATATTAGTTACACGCTCCCTTTATATATTTTAGTTTTCATTATGTCACAAATTTCTTTCCCTATTGTAAGATACGACAAATGCTAAAATCTAATAAGATTTTTTTTTTCAACCAAAGAGAAGCATTGAAGGTGACAGAAATTTTAATTAAAAATGTGGAATGAAACATTGGTTTGAAAAAAAAAAAAAAAGAGTTTATATAATCTCGATTACAGTAACGTCTAAACGAAATGCATTAAATCAAATTGGACCATTACAAAGTCTGAACTCACATTGTGTGAAATGCGATCTCCAAGATAATTTCATAATACCTTTAATAAGATTTACTATTTCATAATAAGATTTATTATAAAATGCTCTTTTAAAAACACATTAAATTATTTTAAATTATTTTCTTGAAAAATATAAAACTTTTACGAGGTAGAATGACTTTTAATCTAGTCTTGAGTCTTTCTGCAACTGATGAAAATTTATTTGATGCAACAAAGTTTAAAAAATATTTAAGGACGATTCCGTTATTTTGTATTTTGGGGATGGGGGTGCAAGAAGATATTCCAACTCTGTATGAAGAAAAAACTTGTACGGCCCGTTAGAAGAGAAAGGCCCAATCCAGTTTCTAAAACCCTTGCTGCAGCTTTTTCTCTGAGCTAAAACCTAAAAAGGCTTCCGTCGTGAGTCTCACTCTGCCACCACCGTCGCGTTCAATTCCAAATTGGCCATTGACGAGGTATTCGCGCTCCTTTGTTCGCGTTAATTTAGTTGATTTAGTTTTTCTCGTTTTCCTTTATGTGTTTGATTTTAGGTATCGTAACTTTTAATTGTTTCTTGTTTCATATGAATTTCTTATTTGTTGTCTCGCTGATTCCGTTCTTTTGTTTCGTATTCAACTTCATGATTTTAATTCCTCAATGGCAAATTGGTTGAACTTTATTTACCTTGCAGGCTGGGTTGTGCAAGATGAGTTTGATATCCCAACATGTTCGCACTAAAAACGAGGTTGTTAAGAGCAAGAGGGAGGTTGAAAATGATGTCAAGAATAATGGTACTCTGAAAGTGCGGAAGAGGAAGAAAGACTTCGAGGATGAACAAGTGAAAGAAATGAAGAAACTTGAGAGCTTTTTGTTTGGTTCTCTCTATTCCCCTGTTGAGTTTGGAAAGGAGGATGAAGAAGTGGAACCCGGGAAGGCTGCTGAAAAGGTTTCGGATTTGTTCTTCACTGACCGTTCTGCGGATAATGTTCTCTCAGTTTACCAAAAAGATGCTGACTTGTCTGAGGGAAATCGTGGACATGATGATGAACGTGCTTTGCAAAGGAAACCTGTGTGGGTGGATGACGAAGAAGAAAAGGCCACTGTGAACATAGCCAAGGTTTCCAGATTGAGAAAGTTGAGGAAGGGAGAGGACGAGGATTTGATCTCGGGTTCAGAGTATGTGTCAAGATTGAGGGCTCAGCATGTTAAGCTCAACCCAGGAACAGAATGGGCACGGGTTGATTCAAAAACGGATAGAGGTTCCGATGATGAGTCGACTGATGATGAAAACGAAGCTGTTGTGAGCCGAGGTTTCGAGGATTTGGATGGTGTTCTCAAGACAAATGAAGACCTAGTTGTGAAGAGTGGTGCAAAACTGTTGCCCGGACATCTTGAATACTCCAGACTTGTGGATGCAAATATACAGGATCCTTCTAATGGGCCCATAAATTCAGTTCAGTTCCATCAGAATGGACAGCTATTTCTTGCCGCTGGATTAGATCGGAAGCTTAGATTCTTTCAAATTGATGGCAAGCGGAATACTAAAATTCAGAGCATCTTCCTTGAAGATTGCCCCATTCGAAAAGCGTCTTTCTTGCCAGATGGGTCTCAGGTTATTGTATCCGGAAGAAGAAAGTTTTTTTATAGTTTTGATTTAGTTAAAGCTAGAGTTGATAAAATAGGTCCTCTGGTTGGTAGGGAGGAGAAGAGTATAGAGGATTTTGAAGTATCTCCTGATTCTCAATTGATAGCATTTATAGGTAATGAAGGTTATATATTATTGGTTTCAACAAAAACAAAGCAATTAGTTGGTACACTAAAGATGAATGGAACAATCCGTTCATTAGCTTTTGCTGAGAATGGACAGCAGTTGTTAAGCAGTGGTGGTGATGGCCATGTTTATCACTGGGATCTGAGAACGAGAACTTGCCTGCATAAAGGTGTAGATGAAGGTTGCATAAACGGCACAGCACTATGTACTTCACCAAGTGGGACTCATTTTGCAACTGGTTCAGACAGTGGAATTGTGAATGTTTACAACAGAGAAGAATTTCTTGGGGGCAAGAAAAAGCCTATCAAGGCCATAGAGAATTTGACTACGAGAGTGGATTTTATGAGATTTAATCACGACTCTCAAATATTAGCAATCTGTTCTGGCATGAAGAGGAGCAGCTTAAAATTAATACATATCCCATCCTATACTGTTTTTTCCAACTGGCCACCGCTTAATAAGAGTCTGTATTATCCTCGCTGTATTGATTTTAGTCCAGGTGGTGGTTTCATGGCTGTGGGAAACGCTTCAGGCAAAGTGTTATTGTATAAGTTGCACCATTACCAGCATGCCTAAGGTGGAATTTAGAGAGGTTTTGAGAGGTCGTAGTGTACTTTTTTGTTGGAAATTTTGAGACTATTTGTATTAATCATTATTAAACAATGAAGCATCATGTGTTTCTTCTTCCAAGTTAGAAGGTACCAAGCTTCATGTATTTTGTCATGATTTTTTTTGGGATTTAGCTGTCCTTTTCTGTTCAATTTTTTAAAATTAATGTTCATTTAGTTATTTGTGTTATAAATTGTGTTTTGTCATTCTTCGAAAGGGTGATTATTTTGACACACGGCTTATCTTTTAATGACATGGTTGATATGTGATTTGATGTGTTTATCGTGCGTTCATATCGTTTTCTGTAATTGTAACTTAGGGGGAGGGTGTTTAGTTTATGGGACTGAATGGCCAGCTTCGCTCTGTGACACGGTTTGATTTGGACCAGAGATTGTCATGTTACTGAATTCTCGGCTTTTATTTTGCATTGTTTACCTGTTTCTTTTGTCACCATTTTCTTGTCATATTCTTCAGAAATGAAAAATTATTGATAATGCAAAATGTCAACAAATGGTTAGAATTAACAGTAAACAAGGAATTTTTTATTGATCGGAATCAAGCTTAAAGTAGCTGTTTCCGTAGAAGCTATTGCTGTTGTAGTATGAGATCTTGAAAACCTGTCTTTTAGTAGAGTTTGATCTAGCCTTAACTGGCCAAATTACAGACAATGAAGCATTCAAGCCAGATGTGTTATTTCATCATTCTCCCAAATATTGGTAAAGGGTAGTAGTGATCAAGATGATTAAAGCTGCAGGTGATATCTTGCCAAGTACCAACACCAAACACTCAGGATGACTTGACAACTGAGTCTAGCAAAATTTATTTTGTTTTACACCCACGACCAAACTTAACAATATCCACCATATTGATTAATAAGTGTTTTAAATTTACCATCAAATATATGAAAAATTAAAAATAACTCATTAGGAGCACACATCTAACTCATTCAAAATTAAAGAATAAATATATGAAATTAATGGTTGTCGCTTCCAAGACAAAGAGTTTGATGAATATTATATGTGGAGATTTTAAATTTGTAGCTACTGGATGAGGATTGTGAAAGAATTGAGGTCGTGGTAAAAAATAATAATGGAACGCGATTTTGGATACAGTTTTACGTTGAAAATAGTTCTACAATGAATAAGAATCGTAGTTAATGACAATTTATATACATCTTTTCGGGACGAACTATATCAGAATTATCGAAGTCTGCTTTACTCCAAAGCGCCCTAACAATGTTATTTTGGTATATTAGTACCTTGAGGTCGGAACAATAAGGCAATAATCTTATTATACAGATCAATTAATATTAAGAAAAACACTCTTTACAATTTCTGATCCCAGACTATTAAAATTAAAATAATACTATTAATTTCCATGTCCCAAAATATTCCAATAATCATATCATATCAGTTACACATAGTTGAGGAAAATTCAACATTTTATTTAGATCGAATGATCCATTGGAACCATGTCTATGGAAGTAAATATGAACACTAAGCATCATTACCTTTTGGACATGATAAACTCCAACGATGTCTAGTTTTGCAAGCAACTTCTTAATTTTCTTTTAGGGAGTTCTCAATATCTATTACAAACCGGTATTTGATGTCTCTATTTACGAGCCTTTCAAGAGCTTCATTGGCATACTCGATTGGAATCACCTCTATCATTGGGTGAATATCGTTTGCAGCACAGAAGTCAATCATCTCTTGTATATCTTTTGTACCACCTGTAATGCTTCCGGCAAAAGTCTTTGATCCTGTCAAACAGAAGATACATATTTATATGCAGTTCCACGGCATCAATATATTGAATTACCCGATTGAAAACTGATAATTCCTACAAAACTATGCCTCAAAAGCAACATACCTATATTAAGGCTTGCAGGGCTGAATTTGACTTCACTAGGGAAACCAACTAGGACAAAAACACCATATGGCTTCAAAAGTGACATGTAAGGATCAAATGGGTGATCACCAGATGCTGTGTCGATTATAAAATCCAGCGATTTAGCCAACGCCTATATAGGAATCACCGTCAATTTTGACGACAAAGAAGTACGAGGGTCTGTCAATATCAGTGTTTTGTTCATGGTCTGATGAAAATGTTATGAGTAGATGTTACCTTCATTTCCTCTTGATTAGATGAAACAACAAATTTGTCCGCACCAAGCGAGGTCAGTGCCTCTTCTTTCTTGGATACACTAGTGCTAAAAACTGTTACACTCAAACCAAATGCCTTTCCGAATTTCACTGCCATATGACCAAGGCCACCAAGACCAATCACCCCAAGAGATTTTCCAGGTTGATTCATCTTGTGGCGCACCATCGGAGAATAAACAGTAACTCCAGCACAAAGCAAAGGAGCAGCTGAAGCCAATGGATAGCCTTTTGGTATCGTGAAGCAGTACCTGCAGATGCAACACTAAATATGACATGAACCAGAACTATATCTGTAGTTAGTATAAAATCAAGCGTATATTCAGAACTTATGAAAAAAATTCAGAGCAGAAGACCTTGTAAAACTCACAATTAGCATCTAGCCATCTATTAAGTTTACCTCTCATGGACTACTATGTAGCTTGAGTATCCTCCTTTTGTTATTGTACCATCAAAATCAACACCATTAAAAGTGAAAACTGATCCCTTGGTACAAAGAACTTCTTGTTTTTCGTTACAATACTCACAATCCCTACACGAGTTGACATAAGTCCCCACTCCAACATGGTCACCAACATTGAAACGGTGGACATTAGGGCCAACCTTTGTCACAATCCCAGCAATCTCATGACTGATGTGAAAAAAAACATAAGCAGATTAGGTAAACTACATTGGATTCTCAATGACTCATCCATACACAAGAAAAAAAACGTGCATACCCAGGCACAACAGGATACTTTGAGTCACCATGTTTATTCCTTGTCCAAATTACATCAGCGTAGCAAACACCGCAGTGTGTAATTTTAATATGAACATCTTCATTCCCAAGATTCCTGAACAATCATATTATCATTAAGAAAAATATCAGAAAGTCAACTTTTATCTCAAGATAAGACAAAAATATATACATGACCAAATTGACATCTGTATGTGGCATCCAACATGGAACCGCAACTAGTAACTTTTGGAAATAGGGTTGCCATGAAAAAAATATGACCATTTACAGAAAACAGATACTCCAGCAGTCCATTCTATAAAGGGGTATTATGAGAGGAACATACCTGCGACTGAATTTGTAAGGTGATAGAACTCCGGATGCATCTCTTGCCGCCCATCCCAGGCACTGTTCATCAACACCTTTGGAACTCATAATTTTTCTACTCCACCATAACGTTATTAACTATCAGTTTACTTCTCATGAAACTAACATAGGAAAGTTCAGCAAGAATTTACAGGTTATTATCATCCTCATGTAACTTCTAACAAATCAGAGAAGTCAGGGATAGATAGAAAATGCAATATGCCATAGAAATGGAAAAATGTCCGTGAATTGATGCTTGTAGTTGCAAGAAAAATCCCTAATCATCAATATTCAATCACGAAAACTGTATTTGACAAAATTATTTCATGCTTGCAAGTGTTAAGACCAAAAATCACAGGCTGAGTTGACAACAACAGATATAATAAGGCAACGAATTACCTAATTCATGAACTAAATTAACCCAATCACTTAACGATACATCAACAGACGAACATATTTACCCTTTTCTTCAATTCAACAAATGCTACTAACCTTGCTTATATACCAAATCCATATCCTAAACTGAGATGGCGGAAAATTACGAAATGGCTTTGTAAAAAATTGCGAAATAGCTTTGTAAATTGTAATAGTTCACCAAGAGTCAATAAGAGAGTCACCTGTGGTGTGTTGAGTAAGGATCTACGAATGTGAAGATCGGAGGGGATGAAGATGTAAAATAAATGACTCCTTTATTTTTCTATTGTGATTTTCAAGCAATTACATCAGCCATAAAATTAATTTAAGGCAATTTGATGAAAGTTCAGGATTCTTTTCACATTCAGATTTTATTAATTTTATTAACTAATATTAACACAAAAGAAATAAACTAAGGAAGACTGAACTCTAGATTAAATAATAAAAATGTTTAAAATTACCGGCATAGAGAGTATTATTGGCGTATATCTTATATATATCTTATATATGAATGATAGTATATTAGTAGATGATAATAGTGTAATGTTATTAAGTTAATATATAAAATAAATTTATATTTATTAAAAATCAAGTAAAATGAATAGAGAAATTGATTGTTGATGATTAAAAAAAAATTATATAGGTAAAAATAACTATTAATTTTTAAAAATTTAATAAATAATTATATTGTAAAAAGTGGAATTAACATTATGAAATGTGGATACAAATATATTGTTATATTGTTATAGATAATTCATGAAGTATATATATATATATATATATATATATATATATATATATATATATATATATATATATATATATATATATATATTATATTTTATACGTATTATTTATTTTGAAATATTTTTGAAAGTTATATTTAAAAATCAAATAAGAGAAGTTAAAAATTCAAGTTTTTCACTCTCTTCTTTAATTTTATATTTACTTTAATTCATGATTAATGATGATTTTATAATTTTAAATATTTATTTGAGAAATTGTATTCGCCTCCTTTAATTATATATTATAGTATAGCATACTCACATATTCTCTAATTTCAAAATATATATTCACATTTTTTATATTTTTAATAAATAAAAATGACACTCACATTCTATAATATTTAAATAAACATGCGTTTTTTTTTCACAACATGATATGAGTCTCTTTTATTTTTTAAAATATCATATTTAATAAAACTTAAATAAAAATTATGAAATTTAAAAATTTAAATATTAAAGAATTTTTCAAAAAACGAAAAGAATCATTTAATTTTAGAAAAATGTTTTTATCTTTTCTAAGCTCCTTTTTGGGTGACTTTCACATCTTACGGAAATGATCGAGATAGGAAGAATCCATGTTTGATACTACAAGACACGTGAAAACTTGTTTAGCTAACTTTTGTATCACGAGTGGAATTAGTCTCAAACTTAAGATTAATAAAGTAACAATTGTAATTCTTACGCTAAAGAAATGGTTTCACACTCTAAATTTTAATAAAGTAACAATCATTTTTTTATTAAACTAATTCATCATATAATACTGCAGTGATAAATTTAATTATACATTTTATAAATGTTTATTTATTAGTTTAATTCTTTATTTAGTATTTATTTTTGCTTAAAAATTTCAAGATGATTTTTTTTCTTTTTTTAACTCTTAATTTGGTTTTTGTGAAAATCGATTCAATTTAGTTCTAGTTGTATAAAAGTTGATGTAATCTAATTCTTTTTATTTGTTTTAACATATCACATATTTGTTTACTAAATTAACACTATAATATGTTAATTTAAAAAAAATAAATTATCTTTGATAAAAATTTCAATTTTAATAAAAAATATTTGATTCGTGTTAAAATATTTAACAAAAATAACTAAATTACATAATCTTTTTAAAATAAAGATTAAATTGTATCCGTTCTATGAATTACGACTAAATGGAGACTAAATTAATTTGGAAAACTTACTTAAAATTTTTAAACCTAAACACAAACTAAATGAATAATTAAACCTTATTTATTTAAAAAAAAAAGCTTAATTCAATTTTAGGAAATTAATTCATGTTACACTCATTATAAAATATACTTCAAAAGTTGTGTTTATACAATTAGTTTATTAAATAATAATTTATATATATATATATATATATATATATATATATATATTTATATTATTTTATAACCTAATTATAATAACATAATGTAATTTTTATAATGATACATTGATTTATAATAATAAATTTTTATGAATAGTTTGTATATAATGTATTTTAAATTTGATCAATATTATATCATTATAAAAAAGTTGTTAATTAGTTATTGATAAGAGGACAATGTTATACGCATACTTTTCTAATTCTTTTATGTCATTCAGATATCTCATAACATAAAAATATTTTGGCTTTTATAGTTAACTAATTCTAAATATTATTTCATATTTTAAAACAAAAAGTATCATGCTAATGGTGTTAGAATGTTTAGTAAAACCGGAGTGCCATGTTCACAAACATCGTAAGTTTTTCCAAAGCAAAATAGCCAGCAACGTTCATCTCAACAGTTTCGTCTACAAAATTTCCTGCGTAATAGGTAAAGTGTTCGAAGACGATGAAAAATTTATTCTTACTGTTGAAGGATAAAAATTTTGCACAGGTAGCCACTTTGGCAGAGCTGGCAATTCAGCTTCAAATTTAAGCATTTGGATAACTTGCATCACAGAAGGCCTCAATCTGTAATTTGGATGAGCACACCAAAGACCAATACCCACTAATCTTTTCATTTGTTCCTCATCAAATGCTCCACACAGTTTTGGATCTGCAACTTTCAAAATCTCTCCCAATTCATACATTTCCCAAACCCACTCTACTATTGTTACTTTCCCCTCCTGTGCCTTTAGATCAATGGGTTTTCTTCCACTAGCAATCTCCAATAGCACAACCCCAAAACTGTATATGTCAGATTCCTTATAAGCTTTCCCTGTGGTCACATATTCTGGTGCAATGTACCCTCTTGTCCCAGCTATAAACGTGGTTTGTGACCCCTTTTCATGATCCACCAACCTAGCCAAACCAAAATCACCAAGCTTGGCGTTGAAGCTTGAATCCAACATTATGTTGCTTGATTTTATGTCCCTGTGAAGAACACACTGCTCCCACTCTTCTTGCAGGTATAGCAATGCCGAAGCCAAGCCTAGAGCTATGTTATACCTCACTGGCCATGTCAAGAAACCGTTCCCATATAAATGGAAATCTAAGCTTCCATTTGGCATGAATTCATACACAAGAAGGAGATCTTTTTCTCTATGGCACCAACCAAGGAGTTGCACCAGATTCTTGTGCCTCAACTGGCTAATGACCTTAACTTCAGTAGCATATTCCTTAACCCCTTGCTTTGACTCTCTCGATACCCTCTTGATTGCAACGTAGGAGTTTAAATCCTTCAGAAAACCTTTATACACGCCACCGAAGCCACCTTGTCCAAGCTTCTCTGACTCTGAAAATTTACTTGTTGCACTTTCCAGTTCGTTGTAACGAAACCTCTTGGGTCCTATTCCCTTTTGGAACTCATCGTCCATTTTTAGATCAAGTTCCAAGACTTCTCTCTTCCCTTTAATCCTTCTCCACACCACAAAACAAACCAATCCTAAGAAAACCACCAGACCCATCCAAATTCCTAGCCACTCAACTACTGTATTATCATCACCAGAAGCATGACCAATTTCTATTTCTAGGTCTGAACTATAAAATGACCATGACTTCAGAATATGGTCCTCGAAATAATATCCCGCAGCTGCGGAGAAACCAACCATAACCCTCTCCGGTAAGTGCTTTCTCAAATCAACTTGGTACGAAAGGCTGTTTTCTATTTTACCATATTTATCGTAATTGTAGCCAGTGAAAGAAGCAGTTAAACTAAGAGTGGTGGAATTGTACTCAATGCTACAATTATAAACCACGTCTTGTGACATATCAGCAAACCATGATGCAGTTTTGTTAGATTTCATAGAGTTGAAATTCATACCTACATGAGGGTCTGCGTCTTCTGGATCCCATGAATTTTGGAAGGTGTCAAACTCCACTGCCACAAATGAGTACTGCTGAGTTGAGTTCAACACTCGATCACCATCCACAAGGCCAAGACCACCCCCTTCTGTGATGTTATTCAAAAGGGGAAGCCCAGGATCCGCCAAGAAAAATGCCAACCCATCTCCGAAATGAACTCCATCTGAATAAACAGAGAACGAAAAGTGAGTAGTGAAGTCTGCAAGTTTCCCAGAACTCTTATCCCAGAGATGCATCGTTAGAAGAGGTGTCACACGTCCAACACTGTAACTGTTGTTTTTCCCTTCCCTGTTAGATGTGACTTGGATTTCTGAACCTAAAACTTCTGCGTCTCCTTGCAGTTGCAACCGTGCATCATTCTCCCAAAACTTGAGGTAGCTACACGATAGTGTATTTGAACGAGGGAGGAATGAAACTGTTGCCATTGCATAGCACAACATAAGAGTTAGTGTGTCAAAACCTCCATTCCCCATATGCAAGTTACTCACTTTTGGTATCAATCAAAGGCTTTTCATGTATTATATATGCAGTAATTTCTTTTCACTGTGACTTGTAAGTTTTTTTATATGGTTTGTCTGATATTCGTACGTGCTGCTACGGAAGAAGAGACACAGAATAATCGGGTTCAAAATTTGGTAACCAACCTTGGAAACAACCCAAATACTTAGTAACTTGCACAATGCCAATGTCATGCTTGGATGTGACGACGTCTTTTAGGTTTCATGATGCAACTTTATATTCACGTGAACCCTTTTCACAGTTGTCTGCAATTAAACTTTGTTTTTTTCTTTATCGTATCTGAGAATTTCCTATGATGCCACCCACCTTGGTCTACCTTTGGTGGTGTCAATGCTACGTAGAATTGAAGAAATTCAACATGTTTTTGTTTTGTCCATTATTGTGCAATTTTAAAAAGTATAAAAGGAGTTTTAGAATTTTCTCTCTGTCATTAATCATAGCCCTGAGCAATCATGATGCCCAATTAAGTTTTATTAGTTAAGGATAAACTGAAATCTAAACCAGGATACATTTTTTTCAGGATACATTTTTTTCGGGCTGTGGAACTGGTGTAAACTCTCAATGATGAACAAACTTATAATAATTTCTTTCTTCTACTGTGGGACAAATTATATTATTATATTATGAATTTGTTTTTTTATTCTATTTTTTATTCTCTAACGTGATTTAGTATGAATTATTAATTTTAAAATAAAAAAAATAGTGATACATTAATCAATAACTCACACCGAATAACATCAACTTCGAAGAGTAAAAAATGAAAAAAATAGAAGTTATAATATGATTGTTGTAAATGTGTTATCGATGAATATTTAATGTTTTCTTAAGCAATTCCCGTTCAAGATGTTCGTACGATTGTTTCAACTATTCTATTATCTTCTCATTCAAACCTCTTTGCATTCTTTTTAGATAACAAAATAATTATCTTCTGATTAAATTTAGTCATGATTTGAACTTCTTTAATAACTTCTTTCAGAAAGTAATAACTAGTAATAATATACAAGAGTGAAAATAAAAAACCAACATGGATGTAAAAATATTAAGAACAATACAATGTATATTTATAAATGAAATTATATTTTATATAATATTTGTTGTTTTTGTGTTTTACTTTTTCATAAATTTCACAATATCATTCTAATGTGAATTTTGCATTTTGTTCTTATCTCTGAAAGAGGAGGGAATGCATTTGAAGTGGTGATAATACCAAAGTTGAAACGTTTACCTTCGATGTGACAACCGACAGCTATGAATTGGGTAATAAACTCATGACAGACATTGTTCTTATCCAACGAAATAACAAAAAGTATGACTCTGAACCAATGCTCTTGCTTGGGTAGCACTGTGGTTTGGGAAATCTTTGGGAAATCTTTGAATCAGTCGCTGCTTATGCTCTCGCGACGAACAAATTCAAGGGGAAAGGTATATACTTATCTTAGAATATCACAATCAGCTTCATGTTGTTCTGCTTCTGTCTAAAAAAAAATAGTCCTTACTTAGTTAGAGTGCAATTTCTTTTTATAGAGTATAATAATCTAAACGTCATGATTCGATTATGACTGAGCTCACTTTAACCTTTCACCACAAAATAATTGAAGTCACATGTAACACCTTAGTACAAATATAAAGATTTTATGAGAAATATAATTTTCTAAGTTAATTGTAAAAAAATAATATCAAAGCAGCAGTAACATCTTATTTCATGATAAAAAAAAAATGTAAACAACATTTTTTTGTCGCTGGACTTTAAGGATTCAGGTTTCATCTTAGATTTAGCAAGTAGAATTTTAGTTTATAATTTTTTAAAATGATAAAACTATTTCATAAATAATTTAAACTATAAAGACTTAATTAATGAAAAAATAAATAAAATCCATTGAATGAAACCTATAAGTCAATTTTACCACAGCTCTATCAATGTACATATATATATAACTTAGAACTTTTTATTGATTCAACAAAGAAAGATGGTCATGGTCATGTTCAAGTTGTGGTAGACATTCAAACGTAACTATATCTGAATTCAAAGCCATTGGTTAAACTATATCTAAATATGGCGTAGAGTAATTGAAAAAGTATATTATAATCAGGAATGTTTGAATCTCTTGATGATGTAGTAGGAAATATTGATAAAAAAAATTTATTATGTGTCAATCTAAATTTAAATGATTATCTTATTTTATCTTATCTCGACCAACTCTTACGATTACATATTACAGTAGTATTCACAGATGCATGAAAAAAAAAAAAAAAAAATAAATTTATATATATATTAAAACTATTGACATTAATTTGTAGACTAAAACATTTGACTTTTTTTGGCTTATAAAAATCATACGACGGTACGACCATGTACGGGCTTAACCATTAGACTTGGAAGATTAGTGTATTTTATTGGCACAATACAGCAAAAGCCCATTGGGCCTACTCTATGTGACCGAACACGTAATCAATTTCATGAATCAATTAATATCGTCTAAACAACTAATATTAGGAGTCTAAATATAAATTTAAATATATCATTAAATACAAATAAAAATGTAAACAACATATAAAACAATCTTACAGTCTTAAAAAAAATTACTATCCAAATTTTTCATGTAAATTATGTATAATTCATTAATATCAATTTCTCTCGATTCCTTCAGAAAAACCCAACCGATTTAGAAAGTCTCAGTAAATTCAAAATTATATTCAATATAATACCGCTGTATTCATAGCTTATTCCAAAAACTAAAGTAAATGGCAGAGATGTAAACATTGTGAGGCAGTAAGTATATTATAATTCTTGGTTTTATTTTAAAATAGGAAGTTTAGCCAAACCCAAAAAAAATGAAAATGGGACTGTGTTGTTAATAATTTTAACAGTTTTGCTATTTTCCTCAAACAGTTTCATTTTATTATTGTGTTCTTAATAATTTTAATGTCGTTTACTCAATGAGTTTGATTGATTCCGATTTTACCAAAATAAATACTAAATTGACTATAAAATATAAATAGAACCTAAATTAAATAATTTTGACAAAAATAAGAATCAACCGTAAATTTAATCTATTTTAAAATAAGAAATTTAGCCAAACCTAAAAAAAAAATAAAAATGGGAAGCAGATCCGCAGAACTTTACAGGCTGTTGTGATTCATGAATCTGTTTCTGTAGGTATCCTCGTACTATAATAATGAGTCATAAAATAAAACTATAGCAATTCACCACTATTTAACAAATCCACTATTTCTATTATCACATACAATCTCCACATGTGAAATCTCAGTATCCATACATTTAATCCCACATTTTTGCTCTTACATCCACTATATTCTAAATTCTCGAAAAAAATTTATATAATTTATATCAAGCATTTTCTTCAATTATTTATATTTTTTTTCATAAACTGTTCACTATAAATAATTTAAAATATAAATTTAAGTTCTATATTGGATAAAAATTAAAAAGTTGAACATTATATTAAAAAAAACTTACAAATTTATTATTTTAAAGTTTTGAATTAAAATAATATAAATTTCTCATATAATTAAACTCATATTTTCTCTTAAATACTCTTCAATCCTTCACATGAAGATAAATTAGTGTTGACATAAATATTTATTACTTTAAGAAATAAGTTGTCTTATATCTTTGATGGATGTATGAGGCCTGAGTGCAGAAGAAATGGTTAAGGAAAATATTTTTTTAATAATTAAATTTTGATAATTTTTTTTTATGAGTTGAGATAATATCTTTCAAGTGATTTTCTATTTTTTAATTTTTTTTATATTTTTTATAATTAAAAACCACTTGTTGTCAAAATTTAAATATAAAAGGTTTAATTTAGTAGTATGTCTGAACCAATCGATTAATTAATTAATAAAAAGTTCAGTATCTGGGTGAGAAGCATGACAGAGTGGGTATATTTTAAAGGGGCATTTTGAAAATTAGAATTAATAGATATGTTAATTAATTGGGGCATGGGTTTGAGTCGGTTTGACTAATAATGGGGATGATTTGTCGATGATTGACACGTGGCTATAGGCTTAGTTGGAGAGGTTAAGGGATGGTTTTGTTTATTAGCATTCCTTAAATAGAGATTAAGGAAGAGTGTGAACATACACAACAATTAATGAGTCGATTCATTGTTTAAGGAAACAAGATATCTTGATTGGGCACAAAATCTGTATCACGTGGCCTTCGCCCAATCACTGCCATAAGTTCCAAAACTGTCCTATTCAATCCCAATATAAAAACGGATTAGTGTTTGGGTTTAGTGCCCTTTAATAAAGCACTATAATTAAAGATGCTATTGCTCACTCTCTTTTCACAAATATATAATGTGCTAGAGCTCAACCTATTCATCAAATATAGGATGTTATGTTACACTCTTATTTCACTATAAATCAATGCTATGATGCTTCCCATCATATTCTAATCAACACATTCTCCTTCGTTAGTAGAAACGGGTATTGGATATTTATGAATGAGATTATGATATTCAAATAAAAGATAGATTTTAAGTATGATGTATTCTTAATGTATTCTTGGTAAGGTTCTCTTATAAAATTTTAATATTATTTTTGGTCAACAATTTTAAATAATAAATTTATGAATTTTCATCTTTATATAATATTTAATTTTTACAATTTTAAATAATATAAAACTTAGACTCAAGTTAAATTCTAAAAAAAAATTATTTATAAATTTTAAGTTATAAATTCTTTAGTTTTCATTTCTTATATACTATTCATTTTTTTTTTCTTGATGTAGGATTCTAACTCATACTTGATTGAATCACAACATAACACCATTTCAGACATTAGTTGTAACTAAAATTGATGTAAAGAAAATTGTTTTTTTTTTAAAAAATCATATTTTTTAAATCTTTTCCTAAATGAAAAATCGTATAAGAAAACTGGATAATCATACATATACAAGCATGATAACAATAATTAAAATTTCTACCTCTACAATAAAAACGTATGAATATAATTTAAATCTCAAATTTTTTAACACTGAAATGCGTATTTTAAATAGTAAATAATAAAAAGGTGTAAATCAAAGTTCATAGACGAGATTAAAGTAAATTAAAACAAAAATGAACACATCTATGTTTTACAGTCTTTTACATCTATTACAAAATAATCTATTTAAAAAGAGTTTTCAATGTTTACAAACTTATATTATCAAATATATTTTAACATTCATTTCTTATATTTCAATATTATATTAACCACAAAAATTTATGTTTTCATAATAATAATAATAATAATAATAATAATAATAATAATAGTGAAAGTGAAAGTGAGAAGACAAAATATTAATCATCATTCCACTGAAGAAATTGTTTATACTTTTTCCAAAAAGATAAAACGAAGTATTTTTTTTTTCACCCTGCCCAAATTAGTAAACTCAGTAGTATGATTTCATTATTTTCATGAATACATAACTTCAGTTTTAAACATATATTATTGTAAACATAATTGTTCGATGTGGAAATATACCTTCCTACATATTATCTTTTCCTTCTAAGATTGGTATTAAGTTAGAGAAAATCTAAACGTGTGACAAATTTATTAAACTCAAAAGAACAACTTTTGATATCATTAGACTGGTTGAAATGTTAGGATAAAAATATATTTAAACATTGTTAGAAGAATAACGTTAATGAAACGATAGAGATAATAACTAACACCGTGACGTGAACTTTATTTGTGTTTCATTTAATGTAATTGTGTTGAGAAACCCATGACCAAGGATATCAACATCAGGGATAGGATACGGGTAGTACCTCTTCCGTATCCTACCTGCTGGATAAATATTTGCTCTATATCCATATCTATATTTATTGGATATCCGTTATGCGGATACTCGTATATTTTTTTAATATCTATGAATATTCATGGATACCTGCAGATATTTTAAAAAATAATAAATAAATATTTAATAACATATTTTAATCATAAATTCAAATAAAATACAATACATAACATTCATAAATTTTAAATAAAGTCCAAATAACTTATTTAAATAGTGTTGAATGACATTTTACAGAGAAATGATTTTTTTTATAACTAATTCATAAAAAATAACTCATTCAAAATTAACATGTTAGTATTTTAATCATGTTTTTTTTAAATTTAAATTAGAGTATAACGGATATGGATATCCACGGGTACGGATACTATAATACTCGTATCCGCCCGTTAACATGCGGGTATTAAAAATATCCGTACCCGTTACTTGCGGGTATCTATTTTCTACCTGTTGCGAGTTTTGTCCTTGGATACCTGGGAATACAGATTTTTTTGACATCCCTACCCATGACTTAATATAAAATTTGAATTTAAAATAAAGAATATCACACCATTTATGATTTTTTTTAATAAGATACTGTATTTAAAAAAAAAACTTGCACTTATATTTAAGTTTTATAGATTTAAATTATATCTATGTCCTCCTTTTATATATTTATATATAATATAACAAATAATAAAAAAGTTATTTTATAGTTTTAATGTAGAAGTAGGAGTAGTGAAATTGTAATTTTAGAAACTTTAATGAATATGGAATATGGAAGAACATGAATAGGAGAAATTGTGGTTAATCTGAATTACCTACCAGTTCTCAGAATTTGACAGCGCATCACATGTACAATGGTTGGGTTTCATGCAATTGGAGGATCACGTGTAATCTCCATTTTCAAATTGTTACTATGTTACCATTTTCAAAAAGTAACATCTCCCAAAACAAACTTATCCATCACAAATAATAAAGTATTTAAATCAAACGCAATTATCTCACACAAATATATCTTTTCTATTTCTTCTCACAGTCCTTCTAAAATTATTAATTTTTAAAATCATATTATTTTAATATAAAATGAGTCCAGGAGATCATATGTTTCCGCTGTCACCAATAATTATTCAGCCATATTAATTAATCTAAAGTTTTGAATCCATAAAAAGCTTGTTTTATACTCCTATCAATCAATCACACATGCGGTTCCACTTTAACCCAAATATAATACCTCTCACCTCAACTTGCTTCTAAAATATGCAATAATAAATAATTATTTCCATTTTGGAAAAACAGACGAAATACGAAGAAGGCCATCGCGTATATAAAATTTTATTCTTTTCCACCAAAAATGAAAAATTATTATTATTATTATTATTATTTTGTTGAAGAGAAACATATTTACCTGGGATGTTACTCGCAACTTGGGATGGCAAAAATACCCGTGCCCGCGGATATCCGCAGATAAAATCCGCGACGGATAGTTACTACCCGCGGGTATTTATTACCCGCGGGTAGCGGGTAACGGGTATTTTAATACCCGGTTATAAACGGGTCGGGTACGGGTATCATACTATCCATACCCGCGGGTACCCGTTACCCGCAAAAAATTAAAATTAATATTTTATTTATATTTTATTAAGTTAAATTTAATTAAAATTAGAAGTAACAGTATATTTTATTATGTCAAATTTAATTATAATTATA
>Ga0214542_1002727_pt1 | contig 36335 bp, 9 predicted proteins | sample CNSS1metaG_FD_160096 | JGI IMG/M metagenome (GOLD analysis project Ga0214542, IMG submission 160096) | Root nodule microbial communities from cowpea collected in UCLA plant growth center, Los Angeles, California, USA - CNSS1 | ecosystem: Host-associated > Plants > Roots > Nodule | place: USA...
TTATATATTAAATTTTATGTTTTATTATCTATTAACATTAATTGATTGTATTTTATAAAAGAAATAAAAAGTTTTCATCCATTTATAAAATATACTACTTATAATTTAAAAAATTTTAAAAAAATTTTAAAAATTTTAAAATATTTTAAAATATATATATTTAAAAAAAATTCAAAAATCTTTGGAGGGGCCATGGCCCCTCCCAGCTCCTTCTATGCTCTGCCATTGATAAGCGCTATTGTGCTTAAGAGAATGATTACATTTAATGCATTTCTACATCAAAGTTGTTCATATCTAATGAAGATGTTCAAGTTAGTCTAAAGCTGACTCAAGAGCCAAACAATCATTTGCGATGACTTTTTTCTCTTGCACCTGTATAAAATCATTTTTTTTAAAAGGTAGAAGAGTTTGATTTGCAAAAGTGTTGAATTGCTATCAAAATATTTCTGGTCGTAAATAGCTTTGTAAAAACACTAATTGTGCTCATTTAAGAAACTTCTATAAAGTGTTTCATCTTATGCAATCTCTTTACTATTGAGTGGTCTTGTGTGATCTTTTAATCTCATCCTAGACAATAGTTTTGTCTTAAGGAGTGACTTTTTAAAAGAATACTTGTGTTAAGTCACAAGTGACTTATTGTTAAAAGAATATTCGTGTTAAGTCAACAATGGTTTGTTGTTAAGTCAAGAATATTTATGAAAGAATACTTGTATGGTTGCCCGATAGTGGCTATGAACTAAAATGGTTTTTGTTTGTATTTTATAGAAATAAGTTGTCCAATGAAACTTGACTAGTTAATCAATAAGTGAAGGTAGTTTGTATTATCAAACGAACCAATATAAAAATATTGATTAATCTTTTTATGTCCTTAATTTGTTACATTACATGTTATTTTATCTACTTTAACTAAAATAGAACATTTGTGAAAAAATAAATTGAAAACCCAATAAAAAATCATTTGTCATACATGAACCAATGCATAACTTGAAATAAATATAAAGAAATGCAATTTTTTTTATCAAATGTTGAAGCTAAATATAGAGTGACGACATCTCCCATTTGCAAACTTGTTAGTAAAACATTTCCTCCAATAACTAACATTTGATGAGATTCAAAAAATAAGATACATTATAATAATCAAATAGTTCTCTACATTATTTTCAATCATGTATTTTATGAGAAGATCAAACACATATAACTCGACTATACGAGAGAAGTTGTTGTCTAAGAAAATATATACCAAGTTTTTTGGATTGAATAATAAACTTGTATATGTATAAATGAGAGGTCCCAAATTAAATTTATTTATTTTATTCTTTGTACATATAAATTGTATACTTCAATTTGAGAAGAGATGTTGAAATAAAATTAAAAAAAATTAAAATAGACTCTTAATACAAGAAAATTCTTAAATAATAATTAATTTCAGTAACAAAAAAGTGTTAGTGACTATAGTTTAAATATCAATTTACAAAATAAAAAATTATTAGTTATTAAAATAATCATTATTATGACTAAAATATTATTGGTCACAATTTAATTAGAGACTAATTTAGAAACCAATTCCTTTGGTAGTCAAAACCTTGATATCTAATATTTAGTTATCAATTAATAAATTAATTTATTTGATAGACAAAATCTTAATAGCTAAATTTTAGATACCAATTATATTTTTTTAATCATAATGACTGATTTAACAAATAATTTTTTATTTTATAAATTAATATCTAAACTATAATAACTAATATTTTTTTTCGTTAAAATTGGTTGCTGATGTGAGATTTTATTACAGTGTCTTTTTATTTATATACAAATATTGTTTTGAGTTATCTATATACTTGTTGGTGTCTTATCCTATTTTTCTACTCTTTTTTTTTCCTGTTATATCTACTTTACAAATTTTATATATAAGTACCAGAAAAGAAGATGATCTTATACAAACTTTCTAATGAATATTGTCTCTCTCTTTATTTTTCTCAAATATTTTAAACAAGGTTTGTATTTCATATTTAACTTTACTGATTAAAATATACAATTATGTAAATAGATTTTTCTCAATTCGTATAATAGCATTACATAATGCACTAAACTACTTTTTTTTAGCATTTCAATTTTTAAAAGTTGAACAAAAAAGATAATCTTGTTTAACTTTTAATATAAATAGTTCAAGATTTTACAATTTAGTTTAATAAAATATTTTATTTTCAATTTTTCTTTACACCCCCTAATTCATTGTATAACCACTACAAAAAATATTTAATTAATGATCAATTTTAGTGACAAAAAATGATTAGTCATTATAGTGACCAGTTTAGATATTAATTTATAAAATAAGAATTATTGGTAACTAAAATAGTTTCTAAATTGGTCTATAAACTGGTCACTATAGTGAATTAGTATCTAAATTGGTCATTAACATTAACTATCAAAGTTTTAGCTCCAAAAAAAAAATATTCTCAGAATTTGTATCTAAATTTATTATTAATGGGGCACATTTAGTGACTAATTTTTTGGATAACTAAAATCTTGGTAACTAATGTTAGTGACCAATTTAGAGACTAATTCACTATAATGATAAATTTAGAACCAGTTTAGAAACTACTTTATTTATCAATGATTTTAGTTTATAGATTGATATCTAAATTGGTAGTGACTAATTATTTTTTATCATTAAAATTAATCATTAATTAGATATTTTCTTGCAGTGAACTTACATTAATTGTTAAGAAGAAGAAAAAAAAAATTAAGATCATAGGATTTTGACCAACAATAAAATATGATTTTTAAAAGCTTTGAAACATAATAATTTTAATTTAATAACTAAAGTTCTTCAAAAACCCAATGGAGAACACTAAAGACAAATAAAGGACGTTAATTTGCTATTATTGTCATTATTTCAACCAGTGAAAATAATACAGGTGCAATATTCGCATTTTCTAATTTTCATAAAAATTTTAGTTAAGATCAATAAAAAATTATATAATTAATTTTTGAAATAATTGTTAAATATAAAATTAGAAAAATAAAATATATGCACAAAAGAAATTTTTTAAATAACCATTAAAGACAAAAGAGAATTTTAGAATGACGGTTAAAAATAAATTATTTATAAAATAATACATTTTTAAAATAATAATTAAGGATAAAATTGGAATAACGAGATTTAATATATATTAAATCCAAATCTATATTGTTTTAATTCTATTTAAGTGGATTTATCTCAAATCCAAAATCATGTTTTTGAATTTTAAATCCAATCCGGTTAATTGGATTTAGATTGGATTTTTTTTGGATTTTGAAAATCTAAATTTAAGGTGTTTCAAAGTCAAGTCAAAGTGATTAAGGATCAAATCAAACTAAGTCGGACTAAGGTTCAAGGTCGAGCAAAGTTGGTTTACGGACAACGTTGAGTCGAGTAGGCCCAAAACGAAGGTCGATTCAAATTAGCTTATGTAGAGTCAATTCAGATTGGGTTGAAACATCAAACCGAGTCGACCTTAGCTAAGGGGGTCATTTGAGTCAACTTGGGCCGAAGGTTAAGACTTGTTTATTTGGGTCAAAGATAGAGACAAGTCAGCTCAGGTTGAAGATCAAGTTGCGTCATCTTAGGCTAAAGGTCAAACCAATTCGTTTCGATATGAAGTTTAAGCAAAGTTGACCCTGAAAAAAGGTCGAGCTGAATAAGAATGAGGTGAAGGTCGAGTTGAGTCGATGCGAACATAAGGTCTAGTAGAGTTGACCTCAGTAAAAGGTCAACCTAACTCATCCTTGACTGAAGATTTGAACATCAAGCCGAGTCAGCCCAGGGCAAAGGTCGAGTCGACCTTGGTCGAAAGTTTAAATGAGTTGGATTTAGTAGAAGGTCGTGCCAATTCGGTTCGACTCGAAAGTTGTGTCAGATCGACTTAGGTTGAAGGTTAAACAAAGTTGGCTTTGGTCAAAGGTCGAGTCGAGTTAGCCACAACTGAAGATTTAGTCGAATCGATCTTAGTTGAAGGTCGTACCAGGTTGGACTTGGTTGAAGGTCGAGTCGAGTTTGTCTAAGTTGAAGGTCGAGTCGAGACGTGCACGGTCGAAAGTCATGCCTAATCGATCCTGACCAAAGGTCGTGCATAGTTGACTCTAACTAAAGGTCAAGCCTGGGTCCAGGTCAAGCTGAGTTTGCTCAACCCATGACAAGTAAACCTAATAGGAAGTAATAATAGTAAATATTTGATCTTCAAAAATATATTTGAATAGCTCAAGGGAGAAAAATTTATATATCATTTTGTTAAAAATTTCATATCAACGAGAGTCAAATTTTACATTACATATAGGTATAACAATCTTTACCTTACATAACTGACTGATTTAGGGAGATCTATATCGAAGCCTTATTATATTTGTAATCTAACATTAAAAAGAAAAGTCCAAAAAGATTTTATATATATATATATATAAGACGCACCCAATTGGTGATGGAATCCTAAGTTGAACAGGATTTGCAATTAACAAACAATCAAAATGAGATTTACATAATTTGTCAAACTTGATGAAAGAGATAGTTACTTACCTTTGCAGAATCTTTGGGTGTTCTGTATAGCGTGACATGTCTCTTTTACATTCAATGAAGATAAAAAAACATAATTTAAGTAATTAGGTATATAGATTCCTCCCATATATTTGTGATTAGTTGTGACTGTGCATAAAAGAATTCAGAGGGAAATTAGGATCTTGGTCTAACCCACAACCTATGCTTCATGTCCTTCAACATTGTCGAGTGATTCAATCTAATAAGATAATAGGCTAAGTTGTGTCTCGAAAGTGTGATTTACCTAAGAATATAGGAGGATGGATGTTCATAGTTGAAAGTGTGTGTGCTGTTTTTATTACTTATTTTGACCAAGTCTTTATTGACTTCCACATCTATATAATGTTGTTTAACTACATTTTGTATGTTTATCAATAAAATCCTATTTTTGTGTGTAAAACCATCAATTATTTTTTCTTAATTTTGTTCAATATTTTTATTAAATATGGAAGAATAAAGATGATTGAAGTGAGAAAAATTTTGAGTTAAATAAATTTAATCGATGTTTGTAGTAATTTCTTTTATTATTAATATAAATGTTATTCTTTATTAATAGTTTGTTAACATTTTTGTTTTCTAATATCAAGTGTGAAAATTTTTAGTCAACATCAATTACAATTATTTTTTATTAATATGATCTTAGGAAATTTTTTACTAGAAAAAGTCCAGAAAAAACTTTCTCAACCATAAACATTCTAGAAATATGATCAATGTTAACCTAAATAATTGTGATAGAATCAACGTAAAACAATCTAAATTGATATTAATTGAGAATAAAAGTTACAATTGATATTAATATTTGTAAATTATTAAAAATTATTTGATATTTAAATAATTTTTTTTATATATCTATAACAATATATAAAGAGGATTCCTTTTTTTGTATCCATATTTCAAAATACCAATTTTACTTTCTAACATATGATTATTTATTATATTTTTTAAAATTGACCATTACTTTTACAAGATTTTATAAAAAATCGTCTATCTCTGCTTTTTCTCTTTTCCTCTAATTATCAATAGTTATTTTCTCATCTTTTCTGATATATTTCACTTTATTTTTAATAAATATTTTATTTTATATATTAACTTAAAAACATTACATTATCATCATCAACTAATATAATATCACGCATATTTAAAAAATACGTACACACAGGCGTTGTCGCGCTGTGTGTACACTAGTAATAGTAATCGAAATACTTTATTTAATTGAAAATATTAAAAAAAATTAAATTTGAAAGGTCTTGTTGAAACTAAATATTAAAAAAAATGAAATGGGTTTATCTGTGATGAAGATTAACAAGATTTGCATTTTAAAATGGTGATGCATGTTGACATTTCAATTTTGATATTTTGATATTTGAATGGAAAGTTGATGCATATAAGAAGTGATTGTTCTAAAGTGGTCCCTTGTTGAGACTATATTGTGAAAGGTAGAGGAAAGTTTTAGGGTATAGAATTGGAAGAGTGTAGGGTATGTATAGAGTGAAAATCATAAATTCAGAGACCTCAATTTATATTCCCAACTGTTAAAAGGCATCATCGTGTTGTCAGTGTGGTCCAGAGTGGTTGGTGCACTTCATAATAATTTTAATTAATATCTACATCACCACATTTAATAAAAGTGAAACACACAAAATTCTGCTACTATGCTACCCCCAAACCCTATCTCTCTTTCAACTACCACCTAATTTTTCAACTATCTACCTACAACTTTCCAAAAGTTCAATTTTACCTTATCTAAACTTACTTAATGCAATCATAAATACTTTATAATCTTCATTAATCAAAGGAAAACGCTATGTCACTCACTGGTTAAGAAATTAAAAAATAAATGTGTTTTTTAATATCTAAACTTTTCATTTATCATCTTCTTAACCATTGGTTGGCCAAACCCTAATTCCAGTTGCTCTAAATTAGCACTGCTTAGTTTTGATTTAGTGAACTCTCTCCAATGTGAAATCAATATTTAGAATTTTAATATTTTTCTTTCTAAAATTTGATAGAATTTATGACTTGGTATCTCTTCTTAAAAAAATGTAGTATTTTTTGGAAAGTCAAATTTGAATATCTAAAGTTTGATTGACGAATAATGTAGAAGATTTTTCGGAGTCAAATAACAGTTTAAATTCATCTTTTATTTTTTAACATGACAAAACTTCAATGACTCTAACATATTATTTATAGGAACAGTATCAATAAAAATTTTGTTATATATATATATATATATATATATATATATATATATTAAATCTTATTTAAAGTGTGATCAAACAGAAACATGTGAAAAACTTTATGACCAAGTAATCGAGGATATTTACTCAAGAAAAATTACATTATTACAGTAAATTTATATATCATGTCGAATATAATAAAGGAAGATAAGACAACGCATTATAAAATAAAATAGTTGTGATGATAAGAAAAATAGTGCTGCAAATGTTATGTTTACTGAAGTTTCATTAAATTTTGACTAAGAAAAAACATATATTTTTTCATCCCGTCTTCTTCGTTAAATTCGATTCACAGTTGGGTATATTAATGCGAAAGAAAAAGAAACAGTGTAAGTTTTAAACTATTTAATAAATCTTGTAGTTTTATTAAATATATTATTGTAATTTAATTATTTTTAGGAAAATATTTCTACATTTTAAAAGATCTAAGTAAGTCCCATTTCATTCGTCTAGTATAAACTATAAGATGCTATTTGTAAATTCTCAAGTTAAAAAAAAATGAAGAAATTTACATAAATGTCATAATACTCATTTAAAAGATTGTTGGAAATATTGTCTACTTCAAAGCACACGGACAGACGCATGCTCCTGAAATGGATACATCATATATATACATAACCCAAGTTTTGTAAGAAACATGTCTTTTACAAAAGTTAAAATAATAGTGATGGAATTATGCTTTCAACCAAAGATTTGATTCATATTTATTTTGTATGCATATTTTACATTACTTATCAAGAGTGACACTGTCACTGTGAATAATATATGATATTATGTTTTTTTTTATTTGAATGAATATTTAAATTTTAAATGAGGAAATATTATATTAGTTTTTAAAAATGGTTTAAGGTTAGGTGACCATTACAATCATTGTTAATCGTGATTTAGCATCATTATACCCGAATTTGAGCTCTGTTTTTTTCTTTCAAACTACGTGCATCACAAGTACAATATTGTTGATAATAATTGTAACTATTTTCTTACAGAATAATATTTGTATTTGTTATCACTTTTGAATAGTCTCTTTTTTAAAATTAAAAATACTTAAATCATAATTGAGAGAAATTATATTGTAATATATAATGAATTTATTAACCACAATATGCTTTATTAAAAGCCACATATTATAATTAACTCATTATGAAAATTTGGGTAGTGGTTTTGTAATTCAAAAAGTAATATTATTAGATTGTATATTATATATATTAAGTCTTAAACATAGAATGTTCTAAGAATTTTAGGATTTTAAAATACAATCACGATTGTTATCAAAGGATGAAACCCTTCTAGAAAGCGTTTTTCTACTCTTATATTATAAATAGAATGCGCGCACACACAATTTTCTTAATATTTTTTATCTTTTATCTCGTTTTAGACGTGAATTTCACACAAATATCCAAAAACAATCCCTATTAACTATTCCCAATTTATCTTTATATATAATTTTTAAAATACCCTTTATTTCAAAATATTAATATTTGAAGTATGAAAAGGAACATTAAAATTTCAAATTGTAAAAGAATATTTTAAAGATCCCTCAAACTTAACCACTGAATAAAAAAAAAAGTCCAAAAAAATTAAATGCAAGAAATAGGGGTCCCTACGTGGTGGCTGGTGGGTTCGTGGAAGATGGAAAATGGTTAGTCAAACAGCGCACACGTACATAATAAGCACAAACCAGTTTCGTTCACTTTTGACGATATATCTGTTTTTGTTTTTCCCCTTCTTCATGGCCCAAACCAGAAGCTTGGAAACAAAACCAAACCAAACCAAACCAGTTCTAGTTCTAGTTCTAGTTCTACCCTCCAACCTACTCTCTCATCACTCAATTTTCATGTTATATATCATACCCTTTGGTCTTTTCTTTCTATCAAGATCATTCACAAATCAAAGAATGAAGAAAAGTGGCACAATCAACAACATCATCATGGTATGTTTCTCATGGCAAGAAGAATCAAAAGGGTCGGTCATAGGTTGTGATGGAGAAGTGTTCTATGAATTGCACAAGCCAAGGTATTGGCGCGCCTCAATTTGAAGACATGGTTAACAAGAAAACCAACCATGTGGTTTTAATTGAGCCGCGTCAATATCTCATCTTGCACTTCTTTCCATCTCCAACCCCTCAAACTCAGATATCCTCCCTGGTATGTTCTTCTTCTCTCTTCAATCTTCATGTTCTTTCCTTTTTCTCAATTACACCCTCAATTACTCTCCCGAGTTATGCAGTATAATTAAGGTTTGAACCTGTAACTTTGTGTAAAACACCTCAACCCGACCACTAGGTCAACCTTGTATCTTTGTTTTGTTTCTTATATGAACAACCTTGTTCTCCTCCTGTCTTTGTCCATCCTCACAATCAAACAAATTAATTCTATGTATTTATGCAGAAAACAAAACCAACCCCTTTTCTCTCTCTCTAAAGATGATGAAAAGCATACACATATTATATAGCCATGTGTATAATGCATATATATCTGATAGATATAAGTAGTGATTATCGAAGATATTCATTGAGCAGAAGAATTATTATGAAACACACTATGGCTATGTTAGGTAGGATGTGTAGATATCGATCTTGTTGGACACAAAATCTCTGGTTTTTCTTGGCCACCAACTTTTCTTTTCCACCTAGATATCGGTATCTTTGATTTGTCTTCTCCTCTCTATAATTGATCCTGGGAATCACGAGTATTCAAAACTTCTACTTCTTCTATGCACGTTGCTATAGTTTAAGAACTATATATGATGAAAAATTGACGCATATATAATGCTTATTAACGTCAGCAAGAGTAGGTAAAATTGGCGTATCAGGTCGGCCATCAGAGCTTGCACTATCCATATTCTATTGCATTATCTGTTATACATAAAATAGAGAGAATCCTACAAAAAATTAACATTAAATTCAAGTGAGAGAAGAGAAAAGAAATATAAGTCCAAAGTCACACACATACATGTTTTGTGTTATAGCTTCCACAGTTGAAAGAGAGGTAAAAAAAGGTTTTGACTTTAGGTTTTGCAATGTACTGATAGAAAGAATTAATGCGAAATTGTGTAGCTACTCATCTGAAATACTTAATGTGATGGATGTCCATGCCAGTTATGTGAAACAATAAATATATGCACGTAGAACTATAAATTCTGTGCTATGTTGAGAGGGTGGGGGTTGGTGTAGCAAAGTGATATCGAAACGAGAGAAGAATGATGTTATAGGGAGAATTAATGAAGGGAATCAAAGAAAGGGTTCATGGTTGAGCTATTCACAGAGTTATAGCTACTGAAACTCTTCCAAGTGCAAACTCTCAAGTGGGGCCTCCTCTTTTTTTTTCTTTTTTCTTTTTTTTTCTTTATTGTTTGTGTTTGCATTAACTCTCATACCTTAAGTTGTGTCCCCATATGCATAGCTAGCGGCGGGGCAGGCATTGTGAATTGTGATGTTTCTCCAACTATCCTGTCCTTTTGAGATTCCAATTAACTCATGCAAAATCTGAAAAGGAAAGAAAGAAAAAAATCCTAAAACAATTAATTAGGGTTTATAGCTTTATGGTCAACATGGAGGGAAGGGAAGGTCAATCTTCACAAGAGAAGTTCAATTTCAATCTACTGGTCCACCAGTCAATTGCACTTGACAAGAGAAGGTAAAAAAGTCTTAAAAAGGCAAATTTTTATATTTATAAAAAAAGAGTGAAAAAAGTGAAAAGTATAGTATTAAATGGGTGTAAAAACTTTTTTTTAAGTGTAAAAATATCCTTGTTCATATATAATAGTAAAAAAATATATATTTGATTGAATTTTAAATTTTTTATTGAGTGTTTTGAGTTGTTCCTCTATTTATCTTTTGTAAGATATAACAGAAATATATAGTACAATAAATTAATAGAGAATCTGAATAATTTGTGTATAATGTTTTTATGAAAATTAGGTTGACCAACCTGGGAATTGACCTAATTATATCAGCATAAAATAGTAAGAGTTGAGTTTATACATTTAAGGTTGGAAATTAAATTAATGCAACCTAACTATTTTGAGATTGTATTAGCTCGATGCTAGCTGTTTAGTGGTGGAGCTGGCTAGTACTCCATTGATCTTAGTTATATAATGAATTTAACGTGTTTCACTTTTAATTCAACTAATGGGTATTATACAAACTTTTTCCAATTAGATGTTAAATAATTTTTATGATACAATGAATTTCTAATGTTGTATTTATTTTAAATTCAACCAATTATAATAATCAAAAGTTGTTACTTACTATAATGACAAATTTAAATACCAAATTACAAAATAAAAAATTATTGATTACTAAAATAGTTATTATTATGAATAAAAATTATAATTGGTCTCTACATTGGTTTCCAAATTTAACAACCAAAGGAAACTTGCTATTAAACATTAGCTACAAGGTTTTTCTACCACAGAAAGTTATTTCTAAATTAGTTTCTAAATAGTTAATGGCTAATTTAACAATCAATTATAATTTTTAATTATAATCGTGACTATTTTATATATTAATAATTTTTTATTTTATAAATTGATATCTAAATTTATCATTATAATGATTAACAACTTTTAATTATTAAAATTGGTTGTTAATAAAATATTGTCTTGATTGATATTAAAATTGTTAGTTAAATAATCATATCAAAGCATGATAACTTTATTATTAATTATTAGAATATATACAATCAATATTTCCGAAAAACGATTACTTTATAAATATTAATTGTAACTATAGAAAAGCAATATTGTATTATTTGTTATATGGGTTACCTTTTCTTTATGTCACTCTAAGCAAAAACAATGACGTGAGAGGAACATCATAGGTTCATCACACTTGTTATATCTACCACTATCTAATTTCCTTTTTCTTTTGGTGACTCTTGCATTTTACATGCTGGCACAAGTTGATGATTTGATTATAATCCTGCTTTCTTCAACCTTTGTCATTACTCTAACAAAATCATAATCAAAAGGCCCACTAAAGCAGATTAGTTTTGATTTAGACAAAATTAGGGTCATCATTATTTGGTGCCTTCTTCCTTCCTTTCCCATTTATAGTATTTACTATAGAGAAAACAGAGAAAGGAAAAGTCTATGGATAATGGAATATTTTTCTACTTCGTTAAAAAGTTAAAGAAAAAGTTTACCTTCATGAAATTATTCAATTCAATCTTTTTTTAAAAAAAGAAAAAAAAAAACTCTCTTTGCTTTCTTCAATCAGCATTAGAACTTTCCACATTTTGAGTGAATTTAAAAAGAATGCAGGAAATAATTTTTGTATAATATGTAGACTTTTAAAGATTCACGAAGTATTCATAGGAAAAGCCCCATAAAATATGGGGATATTCTGTTAGTATATTCTATCTATATATAAAGGTGTTTATTATTGAAACAAGAAGTGTTAGCATAAAACTTTGTTTAGATTAACGATATATATAGTTTTAAAAGTTGTTGCTATATACAGAAAAACTCGTGTCATTTAACTTTCAAATAATATAAATAAGTCTACTCAATTAGATTATAAAGAAAAATTAGGAGGATAACAAAAAATAGTGATATTTAATTAAGATTTTTATAATTTATGAGAAGTATCTTATATAAATTTTGATATAATTTTAATACATTTGGTGACATTTATGTGTAATATTGTATTTTGTTATTGCTTCAAAACATATATCAATTTCTCTCAACTTCGTAAAAGAATGTAAAATATTTCTGCTTCATTTTAATTTGTATTGGTGTAACGCTTCAATAATATTTTTCTTTGAACTTCTTAGAACAAGAGTTACTTTTAAGGTAAAAATTAATTTTTATTCACAAGATTCAGGATTTTATTTAAAATCTTAAGTTTTTGTTGCTTATAATTTAGAATTTAATTTAACTTTACAAAATTGTTTAATAAAATGAATTTTAATTTTATTTATATATTATAAATTATAGATTAGTTGTATATGAAGTATTGTGGGGTCTCAAACATGTATGGAAAGCCAATTGGTTAACCATGAATGTTGACGAAGAAGGGCAGAGGAATAATTGAAAATTGTGAAAGACATATATAGTAAAACAATTCAATACGTAAGGCATATCTATGATGCAGAGATAGGCAAAACAAGAGTATCTTCACCTCTCTTCAAGATCCTTGGTGATGTAAGAATGATAAGAATACAATACAATTTCATGTTTGGAAATCCAATTCTGGATTAATTTCGTGTGTTCATGACTTAGAGACAAATGTCATACTTTCTCCGTCACACATAGCCACATAATCTTCCTCCTTGTTAAATTCCAATATTCAACGAACAATCAACATGATTACTCATCATTATCACAAAAAATTATTCACACAATTAAAATCAGCCAATTTCATAAAAGAATAAAAAAATAGCTTGTTTCCTTTAAGACTTTAGCTCTCGGTAAATGTTCTACTTGTAAATAGAAAACTCATATCAATAATATGAATACACTCTAGTAATTATAGTGAAATAAATTTATTTTGAACTTGTTTAAGTCACATGCAAGAATTCTCCGTCATGCACATGCAAATTTTTCGGAAATTGAACTTATGAGAAGTGGTAGAAATGAACTTATTCTAAACAAAATTTCAATCAACTAGAATTTAGTACTTCATACCAAGATTCTTAGAGTGCACTTTGATTTATTAATAAATGAGTAGATTGGTCAAATTGATGGTCAAATTCAATATTGACAAATTGTTTTCTGATTCAAATCGTTGACTTGTTTGGCCAGCTTCAGTATTGGCTAGTTGTGTCTTTTAAGTGAGGGTTAAGGGTTCAAAGTCCATATTCCAATTTCTTTTGTTACGTGACATCCATACATGAGAGTTCAAGGATATTCATGATCTTTTCCTGAAAATAAATGTGAAGAAGGTTAAGAAATATAGGGTAAGTTTCAACTCCCCTTATTACAGATGGAATGAAAAATCTAGAAAAAAATTTGGGTCTTAGGTGCATGACAAAATCTCGTTAAAGTGGAAGGCCCTACTACCACATTCTCAAATGATTATTCTACCATCTCCATTATCTGTTTGACCAGTCATCTCACTTATTGAAGAAAAGTTTTATTTTAACCTTTATTAGCCTTATTCTTGTTTTCCTTTCTAGATTGTTTAAAGATCAATTATTTTGCAGAATAAAACACAATAGAGAAAATAAATTCAAAGTTTGTTACAAAATTTTTGCTTAACACCAAGATTAGTGTTTGATATATTTTGGCCTATGTTGATTGCAACAAGTCATTTAGTTTCTGTCATACTTTCATTCAATATTTACTTTAAGTTCAATGCTTAAAACTAGACTAGAATCATAACATCTAATACCATAGGTTAAAAATATGAAGCACACTCAAAATCAGAAATTAGCAGTTCTACAATTTGTATGCTTTTTTCAAAACTACATCTTCCACATAGTTCCAAAAAAAATGTTCTTACATTCAAATTAAAGATAATGGAATCAAGAATGTAATGCAAAATGATTCATCCTAATTGGATAATTGTGACAAAAGTTATGCATCAAACAATTAACAAAGGTCAAAGATGTCCTCTACAATCCATTTTTGTACTTTTGAAATTAAATTGCATCTTTCACAAATGTCCAAAATTTATATTTTTACATTACAATTAAAGATAATTGAATAAAAAATGAAACAAAAAAAGAATCAATTCAATTGAATAATATGTTTGAAACATCAAATAAATTTAACAAAATTTAATTAAAATGACTAAATCTACGAATTTCTAAAATTGAAAGATTAAATTGAGTCCAAATTTCAAAGATTGATTAATTTCATTTTTCACTAAAAGTTAAAAAACCAAAAACATATTTATCTTTTATTTAAAAAATATGTAAACATTTTTTTGTTATTTTTCCATATATGACATAATAGTGATTTTCTTTAAATATTCTCTTTTAAATTAAATGTTTTTGGAACATATTTACACGGGTTAAATTGTACATTACATGTCCCATCAATGTCAACATGTGGATAAATAAAATATTTTTTTCTAAGAATCAATAAAAAATATATTTAATACTTATTATGAATTTTACTTTTAAATATTTATCTGTACAATTTTTTTTCATCTCTTCACATTTCCTTATTTATATTAAAAAAATTTAACATGTATAAATGAAATAAGTATAGGTTCAATGTTGAGTTCATAAAATAAAATACAATAAAATACTTGAATGGTTTATTTCCAACTTAGACACAAAATAAAGAGAAAAAAGTTTTGAGAATACTTTGCTAAGTGTTACACTTGGATGATGTTTTCACAAAAAGAATGAAATAAGACTTATCAAAATCATGAAGAATTTGTCAATTTATCTTTCCTAATAAAGATATGTTTTATGCAAGAACAATGATCTTAATATATTGATATAGACGGACATTGACATTTATGTTAAACACTATTTTTTTTTAAATTAATATTTTTTTCTATAACTGATCATTTAGTTAAAACATTAAATTAAATATAAAAGTTAAATATAATTAAGTGGAAAATACTCTCCTCCAAATACTCAAAGTTAGTGCATAATAAATTAACCAGAAATTAAAATAAAAACTCATGGATAATACTACCAAAAAAAGAAAGAATAAAAGAGATACTAAGTTACAAGAATGATTTGGCATCCCAACATTTTTAAAGAAGCAGATAAATTTAAACATATGGCAAGTGGAGTCAGAAAAAACGTAAAATAGTAGAACATATAAAACTTATTCATGAAGTAAAATGATAGTTTAATTAATCGGATCGTACCCACGATATATGTCAATCTCGTATTCGTTTTTAAAAAAATGTCAATTACATCCCAACTTTTGCAGAAGTGCTTCAATTAGGTCTCTTTGAGACGAAGTTGACTAATGCTATTAACGACGTATCACGTGTCAGTCTGTGATTTTTTTAATTTTTTTTTTAATTTTTTAAAATTTTTAAAAAAAAAATGTCACGTGTCAGGTCCCTGTGTGTGACACATGGTATTGCAATGTCACGTGTCAGTGTCACTATCAGATGTCATTGTGTTGATTTCGATTTAGTCCTCATATATGTCTTTTTGTTTCAATTTAATATATACTTATGTGTATTTGATTCAATTTTGTCCCAATATTTTTTAATAATTAAAATATTTTTGTAATCCATTTTTTATAAGATTAAAACTAATGAAGTATAAATATTTTTACAAAATTAAGTACTAATATTTATATTGTTTCTCTCAATTTCAGACCAAATTTATTATTTGTATAAATGTTATACTAATATTTTTTATTAAAAACGATTTTTTAACATATTACTTTATTAATTACTTTTTTTTATTAAGTACTCTTGTTTTGTTAATTATTCTTTTTTTTCAAAATAGAACAATATTGTCTCTTACTAATTTTAAACCAAAATTTCTATTTGTATCAATGGCATGTCGTTAACGGCATTAGTCAACTTCGTCAGAAAGTAATCTAATCAAAGCATTTTTTAAAAAATGGATATAATTGACATTTTTTTAAAAATGGATATCAGATTAATACACCTCTACCAAAATAAGTATCATCTGAATAATTAAACTTGAGAACAAAGAAAGATTAAAATAAAATAATTAGACAAGCACGATAAAATATCAATTTTATGATGTCCAAGAAAATAATTGTCTTTGTAAATTTGTAGAAAGATGTCAATGTCAATCGCTAATGTTACAGAAAAATGTCAATGTCCATGCACTGTTTTTTATTTTATGATTTTTTTTTTCATATAAAAGTTCACTCTCATAAAGTTGTCTCCAACATATTTACTATTTTTGTAATTAATACAAGTGTTTTTATTAAACTCCTGAATAAAAAAAATCATATTTTAACTACTGCTCATTAAACAAGTCATTCCCCACTTAGTTATATTTGTTCATTTCAACTGTTAAACACAAATAATTGATTCATTCACAATTACCTACTAATATAAACTAAAATTATTTAAAATATTATTTTTATAATATAAATAAAACAACATAATCAAAAGATAAATACGCAAGCAATATGCGTAGATAATGATGGTAAGCATTTATAGAAGGATGGAGTGTGAAATGCCAATTGTAGCTCATAATATACTTTAATTAATATAACTATATTTTTATGGATATAAATAACACAAACTTTTACCAAAAAAATTAGATACTGTATTGTTAGGTGACATTTGGCTGTATTAAATTAATTGTTGATTCTGTTACGGAAAGAAAAAGAAATTAAAAGTATGTTTGAAGAGAGATATTCGTTAGAAAGGTTGATTGAACAAATCAAACTAAAATAAATCCATCGTAGATTCTGATAGATTCTCACAAGAAAATATTATTTCAAAATCTTTAAAATATTGATTTTGCTTAAATAAATTTTTGAAATAAATTTACTAGGAACTCTAAATCCATTAATTATAGTAAAGTCAACATATTAAAAATTGAAAAGCTATAATATATATGGTCACGTTATAAAACTATATTTCTTTAACCACCACAAATAAATAATTTAAAAATAGTGGTTGGGTAGAAAAGCTATTCCCCACCAAATCCATAAATTAATAAACCCTGAAACATTATAAAACAGTATTTGACTTTATCTTTTTTGTCACAAATACATTAAAATCTCCTAATTTTCCTTGAGTCTGGGAGATTAGCTGGCAATTTGGGATTTCCTTTTTCACCCCTACCTTCTCTGCCGTTCCATGATGGTGGGAGAAATCTAAATGATTAATAGATTAAAATTATTATGAATTTTATAATTTTAAATATAATTTTAATTTTTTTTTTCATTTTAGACTTTTTCAACACCTATATAAAGTTAGAGGAATCGTGATGTGCAAAAAGTAATTTCATCAGAATTTAAATCTGGGAAACTCGTTTCCTAGTTGTTATGGTTTGTATGCGTCTAACTCAAATTGATAATGACTTAACAAAAGTTTTGGGCATTGCTAGTGACACTTCTCAAATTCATACTATTTATCCTTTCAACCTATTTAGAAAATTGTTCTTTTAAAGAAAACTTTCAAACATATGACACATTCCATAACTCAAGATAAGTTTTTATTATGTATCTTTATCATAAAAATGTTTTCATAGTTTTAAAAACTAGAATGCTTTTTTTTTATCGTGACGAAAATGTTTTCATAGTTTTAAAAACTATAATGCTTTTTTTTTTTTATCGTGACGACTCATAAATGGATTATTTTCATCATGATATTAATAAATTATTATTGGAAAAAACTCTAGAGAATCATTCCATTAACAGATAAATAAGATAAAAACAAAGAACACAATAATATAACGTGAAAATTCTAAAATTAAAAAAAAAAACTACGACAGTAGAGAATAATCATTATGTGTAAATTTGTACAACACACAGAAAACATTCTCAACCCTTTGACCCCGAGTACACCCCCTCCAGAGCAAGAATTTCGCAACACTTCCTGACACTCTGTTACAAGAGAATAAGAAAAATCAAACACTAACTCAAAATGTCTTTGACTTGGAACAAAGAATATCATGGACTTAGAGTCCGTAATTGGAGTCTCCACCTTATATTTTGTTTTGTTGGTATTAATCTTAATTATCTATTATTAGGAAGATTTGGGTTAAAGATGACAATTTTATTAATTGATGATACATTTTTTCAACATTATATTTGTTTATACTATTTAATTATTGTTTATTTTATTGATGGTTTCAATTTCTATTTAGTTATAGTAAAAAACGGTTAATATTTTTTTTCAATTGTTATAAATTGTAACTTGATCTTCAAAATTGTGTTGAGTTATACTAATTAAAGTCATTTACTTTTATGTTAATTATCTATATATCCGTTTTGGAAAATAATAACTTGTTAGGAGATAATTTTAAATATGTATTCAATTTTCTTTAAGGTAATTTGGTTTTATGTTAATTTCATTTTGACTTATATATTTATTTATTTTATTATTATCTTATGTAACTAATTAAGTTGGTTTGGAAAATATTAGATTATTTGGGAAGAAACTTTATTAAGTAGTTAGAAGAATTACTTTCATATAAATGATAGTTTTAGGCCTTCTTTTGATATCTTATGCATAATTTTTTGATAGTTTTTACGATGATGTGTAAAATTTACTTATAGCAGTGAAATTTTGCAAATTTGTTTGAGAATTATATTCTTTTGGTAAATGTGTGGAAGTTTCATGTTGATTAGAGATAAAGTGATTTAAAGTGATTTCATAATATATAATTGGATAATATATAATTGGATGTAATTCTCACATTAGATATCAATTTTATGGAATTGAGTTAGATTTAAAGTTGTAAATCTCGTCTTAAAAATTAGTTTTGTGGAACTTGAATTAAGTTTAAAGTCTATCTTTTAACATATGAAATTTATATTATGACATATTTGTAAGTAAAATTTTAACCTCTTATTTTATTAGTATGTAAATTTTTGATTATATATTATGAAATTGTCTTATCTCTCAATGTGGGACTTTTAACAAATTTATATGATTGTAAGATACAATATTATATTAATTTAATATTATTTAATTAGTAGTATTATTTTATTAAAGATTAAATTGATGTGAATTTATGATTTCTTTTTGTATTAAACTTTCATAGTTTCGATGTCAAATTTTAAAAAATATATATAGTTTCCCAAATTTAATTATATTATGATTTTTTTGAAATGACATTTTTAAATTATTTATATGTTAAATTCAAATACCAACCTAAAATATTATTTAACAAACAAAATAAATTTAGTGATCGAATTAGAGGACTATATTTATTTATTCATTCACAAAATTTACAACTAAAATATATTAAAATTGAGATATAAAGAAACTTCAATTTCGTATTTAAATTTATGATCTATAAATACGTTTAACTCATTCATTAATACTGTTGAATCTCAATTTAGTTGTAGGCAAACCATTAAATTTAGAATTTTTCGTAACAAATCTAGTATTAAAAACATTAAACATTAGAATATAAACAGAATCATGTTAAAATATCCAATTAAATATATATCTCAATAAATCTAGTTTTTATTTATATATTTTCACATCCATATTTCAACAAAATTGTCCTTGGGTTTTGTTATACAAAGTGACAAGGAGTAATATTCTCCTTAAAGAAAAAAAAAAAAAAGAAGCAAAATCATGAAAAGACAGAAGGTTTCAATAGCATACTGGGGGTGTTAATAAAAATGCCCTAAATTTCTGTAGTTCTTGGGCTTCACAGAAAATTAAATAATAATAAATAAAAAAAGGATAATGAGAATTGAGAACAGTGACAGACACAACAACTTGTGGAAATAAGAGGAAGACATGTCCTTCACTTCACCTCCACAGGTCCAAAGCAAGAAAATAAAAATAAAAATAAAAAAATAGCATAATGAATTATCCAACTCCACTTTCAATGTTGTCCACCCTTCTCACACCTGCAAGTGTTGAAATTCACAGAAGCCATGGTCGTAAACCTCTCTCCCTCTCCACTTTTACACTCCAGTTCCATCATTAGATTGGCCAATTCAAAGTCACCCATTTCAGAATCTTGGCACAGGCTCAAAACCCACTTCCCAAAACCACTTCTTTCCCCTTCTTTTGCCTCCCCCAGCGTGAACTTCGCGTGCAAGAAGCAGTTTTTGCATGGAAACAGCAGGAACAGGTTGGATTTTAGGACTTGGTCTGTTGCTGGATTTGACTATGGGAACTTTGAGGGGCCTCAGTCTGTGCTTGAGGCTGCTGCAGTGTTGACAGCCATCATTGTTGTGCATGAGAGTGGTCACTTTCTTGCTGCTTATCTCCAAGGCATCCATGTGAGTAAGTTTGCTGTAGGGTTTGGTCCAATTTTAGCAAAGTTTAATGCCAAAAATGTGGAATACTCCATCAGAGCTTTTCCTCTGGGGGGCTTTGTGGGGTTCCCTGATAATGATCCAGAGAGTGATATTCCTGTTGATGATGCGAACTTGCTTAAGAACAGACCAATATTGGATAGGGTGATTGTGGTTTCAGCTGGTGTTGTGGCTAACATAATTTTTGCATTTCTTATTATCTTTGCCCAAGTCCTGTCTGTTGGATTGCCTGAGCAAGAGGTGTTTCCTGGGGTGAGTGTGCCTGATGTTAGACCCTTTTCAGCTGCTTCCAGGGATGGATTGCTTGCCGGGGATGTGATCCTTGAGGTTAATGGTAGTGAGTTTGCTAAACCAGGTCCTAGTGCTGTTTCTGAAGTTGTTGAGATCATCAAGAGGAACCCCAAAAGGTATGTTTTGCTCAAGATTAAAAGGGGGGAGCAGAATTTTGATGTAAAGGTCACCCCAGATGAGAATTATGATGGAACTGGGAAAATTGGAGTGCAGCTGGCTCCTAATGTGAAAATAGGTAAGGTTAGGCCAAAAAATTTGGGGGAGGCGGTGGAGTTTACTTGGAAAGAGTTTTGGGGTCTATCATCTAATGTTTTAGATGGGTTAAAGCAAACATTCTTAAACTTCTCCCAGTCAGCTGGTAAGGTTTCAGGTCCTGTGGCCATTATTGCTGTTGGTGCTGAGGTTGCACGGTCGAATGTTGATGGTCTCTTTCAGTTTGCTGCAATACTCAACATTAACCTTGCGGTTATAAACCTTCTTCCTTTGCCTGCTTTAGATGGAGGCACATTGGCATTGATCCTCGTTGAGGCTGTCAGGGGTGGGAGAAAATTACCATTGGAAGTGGAGCAAACTATTATGTCTTCTGGAATTATGCTTGTTATAATTCTGGGGTTATTCCTTATTGTTCGTGATACCCTGAACCTTGAGTTTATCAAAGACTTGTTGTGATTATAGGGAATTGTAGTTGGTAGTGAGCTTCAGAAAGTATTTTTCATGATCCTCATCTGCAATGCTGTTGCACCAGTGTCTTAGCCAGTGCTATATCTGTAGAGGAGGCAAGGTAAGTTTCTTCCTCCAAGGATGTTATGTGAGAAGCATCCCTTTGTTACCAATTCATTGATCTGATCCGGATTGAATTTGTGATCCTGGAATATAAACTTACAAGTTACAAATACTAGTTTTGATTAAGAATTTTAATATCTTCTCTCTCCTTGCATTTTCTTTGTAATTCATGGATCTTGACAATTTATAGGTTACAATTTGATATGGATTCCCGTTCTCTGTAGATTCCATTGATTTGACTATGCTTCAATGAAGCATTAATACAAAGCACAATCTCTGGTTAATTTTTTAATCTTCTGGACTTGACGTATATTTTCTTTGGGAATGAGAAAGTGTAGTTTTTTATGAAAAAGAGAGTCCAATATATACATGTCTTGCTATGAACTAGGTCATCTTGTATGCAATTCCTCTTCAGTTAAATGAGCTAAGTAATAAAGATCAACCAAAGTATTCCCTGTCTACCAATATTTTCTGGTTAGCTACCCAGGGCGTTCCCATGAAACATAGAACAGAGGTGAATAGCGGGAATTAGTTTTTAGATTATGGTGGGAGAAATGAGCGTCAATGTTAAGAACCTAGAAACAGTGATTGAAGAATAAGACAGAAAAAGAAGAAAAGGACAAAGTCTTACACTGTATTATTCACTTTTCACACAGTAAAAAAACCTTCCAAAGGAAAATTGCTTTCCTTTCTCAGAGGGTTCTCTCTGTCACAAGCATCAACTCTCAAAAACTCCGCCTGAAACAACTACCCATTTTACTACTTTTATCTTTAAATTTCTTCCTAACCGTCTCATTACTTCCATGCCTAACAGTCAAACTGAAAAATGACAAGTGTTACTAATAGGTTAACATCTACTAGTTTTCTTTCCCCTTAAAAGTAGGGAATGAAAGTGAAATATACTGGTATTAGAATTGGAACTAAGATTAGCATGTGACTGCATTTTAATACGATGTTGTCAAAACTGGTATTTTAGTATCATCATCATAACCACCAAGCTATAACAGATACGGGTGTAAATTCTCAAACAAGAGAATAGTGTTATTTATAACTAGTTTATATGGAGATCAGAGTAATTGGCCTAGAAAGAAATGGCCAAGAATGAATTGTGGGACTTGATAGTTATTTGCTTTTCAAAAATTTCTATTCTCTGCTGCTAAAGTCTTTTAACTCAGATGAGAAGTTCCGGTGTAATGTGTGTTGGTAATCAGATGATGAGAAGTGTATCATAGGCTTAAGCCAAATAGAAAGCATACTCAGGAGCAGGAGTAAACTATTGAATTGATAAGTGTGGATGGTGCTCTTATAATATAAATTGGACACTAACAATAACAAACTCCCTAACTGTGTTAGTAACTCTAATAAAACTTTATTCTCTTAATACCACGTCTGTGAAAGACATTTGTTTGGTTCAAAGGAGGGGAGGATAGGGATTTTAATTAAATATTGTGTTTGGTTGAGAAGAGAGGAGCGAAGGGAGATATTGAACAAGATGCATTTTCTTAATACTACTTTCTGGGAATATCATTTTCTTTGGATGGGATGCACCATTCTTAATGATCTAGATATTAAACACTTCTGTTAAAAAAAGATATAGGAGTTTGCCTAATAACTTTTTATAAAATACAAATCAAGAAATCAAATTATTGAATGAGAAAATCTTATCTTAATACACAATTAGTCTTAGATGTATTAAACATTTATAAATATGCAGTTTATATGGTGATGTAAAGTTGACTGAGAGTATTAACCAATGTTTAAAGTATATGAAATTTCATGTTTGATATTTTGTGTATGCACTTGCATGTGTTCTTGTTGTTGTTGGATGTCCATAAGAAAAATCAAGACCATTAGCATGAGATGAAGCATGTCTCTCGGAGATTCATATGGAGATCCTGTCATCATTGATCACTGGATCTAGTCTCCACAATGAATCATTATATATGTTTTGTGGTGAAACAATAGTTGAATGGAGAATATCCATATGGAACAAAAGGAAACAATAACATCGAATCCAAAAAACATATACTCTTTTCATTAGAAAAAACAAAAGGAAAAGGTAGTAATGTATGTATGTCATTTGTTCACCCAGAAATTGAGTATAGTTTACCTATTTAATTTTGGAGGAAATATTATGGTTTTCACCAAGAAACTACGTTAGGTTTACCTAGTGAGGGTATTTGCATTAATGATGGTTACAGTCACCAAATAATAGATTATTTGTGTTTTCCCACTTTTAAGGAATGTGACTATATTATTGATTCTGTCTATAAATACTCAATTAGTTTATTTACTAAATATCAGATATAGTGGTTACTTCCCATTTATAGTCTCAACATTTTAATTTTTAACAAGGTACCAATATATATATAGTTTTGTGTCATCATGTCTATGTTGTTTATTAAATTCAGTTGTATGGACAATTGTTTGGATGGTAGGTCATGGTTGGATACCATTGTTTGTGTAATGTATAGGTTTCTGTAATAGAATTCAATTATATTAGTCTTTAAACCTTTTCTATCTAATATTTATCCTTTGGAAGGGAAGGTTAGTGGTATTTTTCTCTCTATAGAATTATCACTAAAGAGTTATGCACTAACTTAATAGAGTTAGACTTAGAGACAAAAGTGATGTTTTGAAAGTTAGAACTAACATTAATAGTTTAATTTTTGTTAGACAAAGATTGGTGATGACTGAACATAAAACCATTAGCGAGTACTTTTTGTTGTTGTGATATATATATATATATATATATATATATATATATATATATATAACATTATGTTTACGTTAGTATTATAATACAAATATGCACAAGTCCGATCAGAAAGAAAAAAAAAAGATAAATTACGCGCTAGTATTATAATACAAATATCCACAAATCTGATCAGAAAGAAAAAAATAAATGACTACCGTAATTGAAATTATAATGAGATAAAAAGTTAAATTAAAAAAAAATCAATAAAGTTTAGAAATATTAGTAAAGAGGTAACAAAAATGTTGGATAATTAGGTATAGGTGCTTTGCTTGACGTAGTTAATTAAGATAACAATCACAAATTAGGCTTACAGAAGCTTCGTCACGTCAAAAACCACTTGAAGCATTCCAAAACTGTGATATTTCACAAAAAATAAAGTGTGAAAGTTTAACCTAACTTCCCATGTTGGTATATATGTCATTCAAATGGGGAAAGGGTGACACCACTTTTCTCAAACTTTTAAATTATTTTATTATAAAGAGGAGTTGTCAAATGAATTTAAATAAAAAATAAAAGAGCAAGTATCAAAACCCACTTTTTTTAATGTATTTTGACAAATACTTTTTATAAAAAATAATATCATATTAAAATAATAATAGTTAATATATAAATAAAATATTATATAAAAATGATAATTTATAAAATTGTAATTTAAATATAAGGAAAAATAATATTCTTCTATACCATGTAATTCATGTAAAATGCTAGCCATCTTTATCAATAACTAATTGAATATTTATCATTTAATAAGTTAACTAATAATCTTTTTAATTATTTAACTTCACAATTATTTTTAACTATTTTTTTTCAAACAGTGTTACTTTGATGAGGTATTAATTTAATTTATATAAATTTCACTATTTTACATAACTTTTAAAAAATTATATTTTTTTAGGCTTAATTATTTGAGTCCCAATAAATTTGAAACTTTCAATTGAGTTCTTGTAAAAAAAAATTGTAGTTCATTTGACTCCTTGTTAATTTTTTGTGGTATATTTGAGTCCTTTAAATATTAACATTTTTCAAATGAGTCTCATTTTTTAAATGAGTCTGTGTCACTGCCATTAAATTTTACTATTAATTATACTACATGTTACCTTATACCGTCAAATGTTGACACGTAATACTAAAAAAACTTTAATGATAAAGACTTACCTCAAAAATTTACTATATTTAAAGAAAATAATATTTTATAAAAAATTAAAAAATATACATTGAAAATAAAAAATTAAATAAATAAAATCATTAAACTATAAAATAAAAATAAAAAATATAATTTGATAATTTTAGTTTCATAATTTTTAATTATCTAAGTTTGCAATTCATATATTCTATTATAATATCGTAATTTTATAATGTCGTAATATCATAACTTCGAAATTTAAAATTTATGATTTCGTAATTTTATTATTTTTATAATTTGTAATTTACAATAAAATTAGATAGTACAAAAAATTAAAAATTATAAAATTACAATTTTTATTTTATATTTAAATATTATATAATTTTATTATTATATAATTATATAATTTTACATTTTTTAATTTTAATTTGTTATGAGAATAATTTTTGTTAAATACATTAAACTTTTTTTTGAGAAAATGTATCATTAAAGTACCTCGTAATAAAATATTATATTATAATATGTAATCACATATAATATAATGAGATATAATGTCAGTGTAAGATAAGTGTCATATACGTCATACCGTTAAAAGTAAAATTTAATATAAGTATCATATACGTCATACAGTTAAAAGTAAAATTTAATAGGAATAACTTAATTGAAAAGTTTTAAAAATTTGAAATTTAATAAACAAAAAGAATTTAATAGAAATTAAATTAAAATTTTCAAATTTATTAAAATTTATTATGATTCAACAAGTAATTAAAAATTCTTTTATATAGATATTTGATGAGATTTATACTCTTATTATTATGTTATTTAATTATTGATAAAAATATTTAGAAAAAACGCTTTATTCATGCCTTATTTTAGTTAAAATCCTGAAATTTTTGTATGTTATTTATTAATCAGATGTCATCAATTAGCATTAAATAATTGTTAGAGTATCATTCCTCATCAACAATACTCTCAATGGAACACTCTATGAATAAGAAGAATAAATCAAGATATTTTATAAAACCAAATTCTAACCAATTTAAAGAAAGAAAAAACAAATTTTTACATTTTTAAATTAAAATCTTAAATGTAATCATATAAAATCTAATTAAAAATATCAAACTAGAAGAAGAAGTAAAAGGAAAAGTCAACTGTTTTGGCTGCTGACCAGAACTGTACAAAGATAGAACAAGAAACAAAACAGAACTTAGTAAAGAAGTGAAAAACTAAGTATAAATCCAAACATTAAAAGGGGTTTCAATTCATAATCTTGTCCTTCACTTTTCCACTCTATCAAAACCAAAGGGTTGGTCTCATTCGACCCCACCATCGCTGTTCCATACTCTCTGCTTTCAAATCGAAAATTTCTTCCCTTCTCACCAACCAATTACAAAGGTACTCTCTTTTTCTATCTCTATTAACATTTCTCTCTGTCTCTACATGCATGAGAAAAAAGAAATTAAAAAATACCCCCATTAACCTTAATTGGTTCAGGCATAAATTTCTTTAAGAAAATTTGACCCTAATAAACATGAGTGTTTTCTTGGTTTTTGATTCATATCTTGATCTGTTTATAATATAATGTTTGTTGGGCATTAGAATTAAATTTGGGTTGATAAAATTTTCGATCCTTTTTCTTGGAATTTCTGGAGAGATCTTGTATGGAAGGAAGATTTTGATGTACCCTTTGTTTGATTCTTCTCACCAATTCATGACCCCCAAATTATTTTTCTTTTCTCGTGTTAAAAAGTTGAATAATCGTATGGATTATCTGTCACAATCCATGCAAACGCGTGGACTTAGCATTAATTTGACTGAGTTAGACTTGGATTCAGATGGGTTTTCTGTTTGCCCCTTTCTTGTCTTTTTATATTCCTCTCTTAATTTTCTTCTTCAATTCAGCCTTTGATCTGATTCGTGATTAGAATCAGAGTTTTTTTTGGTTGAGCAATTGTCAAATTAATTCTGTAATTTGTTTCTAGCTAGAATTGTTTTGGGAGGGAAGTGATTCATGTTTGCATTAGTATAAAAAAAAGTATGAAAGAAACTGTAATCAAATTGATTCTAGAACACTGGGTCTGAGTGGGACTGAATTTGATCTCCTTCAGTTCTCATTTTGAGCTTTGTGGATTGGAAAAACATGGTACAGAGGGAGACTTTGTCAAAGGTTACTGAGAAAATTCCTCAGTGAAAATTATTCCTCAATGAGACTGATAGATATTTTGTGCTAATATCTATAAGAAAAGAGTTGAGTCTGTAATTAAGTTCGGTAGATTTGTTTCAATTCAATCAATTCTAGATCAAAATCAAATTATCCAATGTGAAGTCGAACATGTAAATTAGAATCTGGTGGTAAGGATCAGGTAGGTTGATATTTCAATGTGATTTTGAATGATTCAACATCCAACAACACAAATTCTAATGAATTGATATGTTTTGAAGGGTAAAAGAAAATGAGCAAGGCACCAAGTTGGTCTGATCAATGGGGGAATGGAGGTTTTGGCAGTGACCACTATGAGGTGGAGGATGAGAAAGTGAAGAAGAGCAGTGGAAGCAGCAAGAAGATGGCTGCTGGTATGGACAAGGCAAAAGCTGCAGCCATTGTTGGTGCTGACAAGGCTAAAACTGCTGCTGTTGTGGGTGCCCAGAAGGTGAAGAGTGGAACCTCTGCTGGAATCAAATGGGTCAAAAATCAGTATCAGAAAAGGACTTCCAAGTGAAGTTTCACTGAGACAGTTTCAGTTCATAGCTTTGGTAAATAATACATGATGATCTAGTAAAGTGTTTTGCTTGTTTGTGTGCAATTTCCAGTACAACAATTCAGATGAACTTGTTATTTGTATTTTTCATTTGTTTGTAGAAAATTGTTGGATGTTGATCTTGTTATTAGTTTACCTTGAATCTTTCTGTGACTGCAGGGTGATGATGCTTTACAAATATTATATTGTGAGTTTTAGATTCCGTAGTTACTTTAGGCACACATTTCAGTGGTGATATGGTAACATTATTTTACCTTTTACGCAATACACAACCGTTATTTGTACAGAAACAAACAACTAGAAACTAGAATATACACAAATGGGGCTGCGTAGGTTGGTTTTTATTTCTCACATGAACCAACTCAATGCCAATGAATTTGAATATCAGATCTGTTATAATTTAATCCAAATCAGATAAACTAAATCATTAAAATTATTTTAATGTTTCAATATAGATATGTTGTTTGATTTTAATATTTGAAGTAGCACAACATGATGAGTTTATGTCGTACGCTAACAAAGTAGAAAATTTTTCAAATATGGCTGCGTAAGACAGTTTCATTTTGGGGAGGAATAATTTATGTACTCTTTTGTTTGAAGTATTTGTTTAAAGAGAAAACTCTTCTTAATTAACCTCTTTATTTGTTATCACTTTAATTTAAAATGTATACCGATTTTAATTTGATCGGAAGAAATTAAAATTGGGTTGTTTTTTGGCTTTTACTGTTTTCTCAAGACGAAAGAATTCAACCTTAAAATACACAACGAATATAGTGAAAATTTATTCAATGGAAATTATCCACTTTAAAAACAGTATTAGAAAAATAAGATTCGATTTAAATAATAAGATTAGTGGCTGGTAGGTACGGTAACTCTACAAATAGAATTGTGCTTGCACGCTTTGGAAAATAATATTTGAATTTTGCAGGTCAATCTCAAGATATCTTTAATGGTCAACACCCAGTTTGATCACAATTATCTCCATCAGAAAATACTTATAATTTATATAAAAAATTTAATGGTTTTACTTTCCATTATTTAGTTCTGTATTCAGTTTTTCTTTTGTTTTGTTTTTCATTTTCAATTTTTATAATTTACATTAGATTGAATTAGATTATGTTCATCTAAACTAGACTAATAAAAAAAGTTTACCCGATGTTAGTACATACTCCAATATGCTTCTGAAAAGCCCAATAATTTCAATTTATTTCTTTTCTTATCCAAAACTTAATTATAATTAATCACGCATAATTATTTTTAACTAGGAAACTCCCTCTCTCTCTCTCTCTCTCTCTATATATATATATATATATAATTTATATTCTTCTTGTATAGTTATAATTTTTTTTTTCAAAATCATAAGCAATCGTGTAACTTGTTAAGTAAGACGCATACTTTTATAATGTATCATAAATGTCAATGATCAAGGAAGATTTTTTCCAAAAGTCACGTTAAACTATGTTGTTAATACTTCTCTTACCTAAATGTGACTTGCAAGCTATAAGTAGACAAAATTTTGAGTAACTTGCACAAGAACTTCACGTAAGAAAGCCTGATGTCAAATAAATGACCTACTACGCTTGCTCTGAAGTCATAGTTTCTCTTCCAATTTTTTGTCAAATTTTATCACAGATGATATTTTGGGCCCTTAAGATATGTAAAATATAATTGTATTACGCCAATCAGAAATACATTAGTGTGAACACATAACAAGCATACCCTTAGACATTAACAACTTAGAAGTGATACAACAAAGACGACAATTTTCAAATAACTTCCAGTAGACATAAAAGTACACTTTACAATAAAAGCATCAAACAAGAGAATTTACAATTAAGCATTTTCTTCACATTGGTCATTTTAGGATTTTCTATTCAGGTATGGTTGCCAGTCAAGGATTACTTCAGAACACAAGTCCAAATGTGTTCTCTCCACTGTAAGTCATATATAGGAATCCATCTTCGTCTTTGTTTTCCTCGTATATTGCAGACATCATTGCCGCTGCATGAACAGACAATGACAACTTACATCACAAAATTAACCATAAGAACATTCATTATTTTATGTAAACAAATATTCCACGTACAAACCCAAAAAATCCATACACACACACACACATTACCAGTTGGTGGTAAGATGTTCTTCACAAAAATGAAGATTGCCTTCTCGGGGCTCAGCTTGATTCTCTTCCTCACCACATACACAAACTGCCCAACAGTTAAATCAGCAGGAACAAGATACCTACAGTCATCCAAAAGAACAATAATATAAACAGTAAATAAAGAGGAAACAAAGGAGATGAATTATGTATCCACTTGAACACTTAGATGATTGCCAATATTCTCTAAATTCTTAAACTTTCACTTGCTTAACACCCAAGCATTAGCTAGAACCTAACTCACATAAGCTTTGGCTAGAACCCAAGTTCTCTGTGTGATCAAATTAACCAGTTATTACATCCTCCAATACTGAAATTTGTGAGTTTTCATATAAACTAAATCGCAAAAGCATCTTCTTCTTCTTTTTTATATATAGTCTTTACTATTTTCCCATTTAATTCCATATTAGGAAGAGAACATACGGATTCTGATTCTGCTTACCATGTTGGAAGCAAAGTCTATATAGGTTTGCGGTCTTATGAACAATTTCAATCGATGCAACAACAGACATAAAGGGGGAAAACTCAAAATACCCCAAACAAAATAAAGGCCAGTATAGCTCAAGTTCAAGTAAAAAGTAAGAAACTTGAAGTGTCTATGGTGTATGCTTACCAAAATTTAAATTGGTAGCTATTCTGACATTCAAAAAGTAATAACACTTAAACAAATATAATTGGAGTAAACAAACATTGCCAATGTTTACAATTGCAGTTTCCAAAGAATAGAAAAAAGACTAACTTTTTCTTATCAATTTCAGGAACATCACTCTTCTCTGCCCTTTCAACAATTACCTACATTGAAACAGGCATCCAGGTTAATCAGCAAAAAGAGGATGATAAGGACGTATACAGACAAAAGAAATTATGTCTTACAGGAATTCTGTCAGGATACTTCTCTCTTATGCGAGCTGCTTCAGCCTGTCTCCTCTCTGGCATGAAAGTTTAGGACATATTAGAGAAATACAAACTTGCACACTCACTAATGATGTTTAGTTTCCAGAGAGTCATTTTTCTTTAACATGATGCAAAAATCAGATCGCCCATGAAATTGAAGAGTAAATAAACCAGACAAGACGTACTAGCAACAACAAACCCATCTAATAGAAAGTAGGATATCATATAAAAACAAAAATCTACACAATCTTCTCAACAAAACAAAGGAAAGTGCATACTCAGGTGATATAACACAGATCACTTTCATACTAAGCAAAATAAAATAAAACGGAAAATACTAATCGACTAAAAAGTTCCATTTTTTGTAGGGAGGAGGACACACATCATGGGATTAGGAAATAAATATTCCAAGCTCCAAGTGGGAAAATACAAAGCAGAAACATGAAAATTAAAAATGCCTTCGAGAATCCCAAACCTCAACTTAAATTCCCAATTAAAACTGCACGATAACATTTGATGAAAATTGAAGAAAACGAGAAAAACGAACCGAGAGGGTGTTCCATTTTGAACGAGCTCTTAGCCATGGCAACGATTCTGTAGCAAAAGACACAGATTGGAAAATCCCAAAATAAATACAAAATTAGGGTTTGCTAGGAAGGTAACGATCCGTTGATGAACGATAAAACAAAAATTAAAAGGGGGAAACAGAGATAGCTTGCAATGAAAAATGATATTGCTTACCAGAGATGAGAGAAGAGTGAAGAACAGTGGAGAAGAGAGAAAAATTGTGTGAGATCAGAGAAGACAAACAGAGGAATATTGGGAAACTTGTTATATCCATTTACGTTTTTATATCTGGACACGTTTCGTAATTATCTCGTAGAATACTTTTTAATCCTTTAAATTCTGAAGAAGGCGGTGAATTTCAATTTGTTTTTTTATTTTAATATATATTTGGTCTTTATTTTTATTGTTTTTATTTAATTTGATCATTATTTTTGTTTAGTGTTTAACTAAATCTTTATTTTTGTTAAATTTTGATCAATTTGTTCTTCTTTATTAACGTGCGTAAGTAGTTAATGGTTTTGAACAATACATGTCAGCTCCTAGTTTTATTTATTTATTTATTTATTTTAATTTCAAAAAAATTGTCGAAGTCATAATTGTGTCACGAGTCAATGCTAGTGCCACGTGTCAGTTTGTATTAATATTATTATTTGGTTTTCAATTTAGTCTTTATATTCATTATTTTTGTTCAATTTAATCCCAATTTTTGTTAAAATATGTAACATCTCGTTTTAATAGTTTTTACGCTATCAAACAAAACATTAAATTATGATAATTCAGAAGCAGATGATAGTAATAGGTCAGTATAAGGTAACAATACAGTCATCCTCAAAATAACTATACATATATTGTCTATACATATAGCCTATACTAAGCAAAAGGGGTTACAAAACGCCCAAAATATCTAGGCGGAACAAAAGATGACAACTACTGTTGGAAGCGTCCAAATAGCACTCAACTTCTGTCCAGGAGGGGTGTATCCTCACCTGCACCTATATCTGCTCACACCATTCAATAAGGACGATCATTGCAAAAATAGAAGACACACAGAGCACACAACATACAAGAAGGGTAAGCTAACTTAATTAAGAATAAATCATGCAATTTGGTAGTTAAGCATCAATCAGGGTTGATCACACAATTATCAGAATCATCCAAATCACCACAACCATAACACAATATCATCATTCTAGACTCAATATCCGGATTATGTAAGTGACATTGGAGCTCTCGGTGGCTTGCACTTGTGACGGTTCCCAAACTCTGCAGAGTTTTAGGAACAAGGGGTATTCACCCAACCACTCCCAAGGTAAGTCTCATTCGCGTCTATGACGGATCGGGTCCATAGACTAGGACCTCCTGCTACTCCTCCTGACATAATCCATTATACTCTATATGAGTCTTAATGGTTATTAGGAGCGTCAGGAAGCCACCAATATGAGTCCTCATGTCCTTACATTTTTTAAAACCATCTTCCTTAGAATTTCCCTTGAAATCCTAACTCCAACATATTCTCATACAGACCAATTTCACACAATTCCATCACACTGACTATCATGCATAAGGATCACATACAAGACTAGCCATTATCACATCAATCCAATTAGTAAAACTTCATTTAATCAAAAACAGAGAAAGAACTCAATTTCTGCAGGGAATCTCGCTTAGGCTAGAGGGTCTCGTCTGAGCTAGAGAGTTGTCTCGCTTAGGCGAGCTGCTCTCGCCTGGGCGAGACCTCTTACAGTGGCAATTCAATAATCCTGAGCGATCTCTCGCTCAGGCTAAGCTGGCTCGCTTAGACGAGAAGTTCTCTCGCTCAAGCGACTCCAGCTCGCCTAGGCGAGACTTCGCGCAGTGATAGAGGCAATCTTCTGATATTTTCGCTCAAGTGAGAGTTGCTCGCCTGGGCGAAATTACCAGGATTTCTCATCTGTTCTTCACATGAAGAACCACTCAAATTCATCCAACACTCAATTTCACACAACAGGCAGTCCCAAACACAAATTAAACACATAATCAAGCAATTCAATCACTCATGAACACATTTCATACAAAAATTGGGCGAAAAGTCAGCTTCCCTTACCTTTTGCCAAGAATTCAGTTTGGTGGAGTCAAGCAAATTGCAAGAAAGCAGAATTTTCAGTTTAACCTAGGATAATTCATCATCCAGCCACAGGGAAAGGAGGAACACTTGATTAAACTCTGAATGGAAGCAGAAATTTCGAGTTGAATTCTGAAATTGAACCTCAAAACTAAAAGAGAGACTTACCTAGAGGAAAGGAGGCTAAGAGTGGAGGCAGCAGGAGGCTCAGTTGTGGTTACTTCCCCAGAATCTGATCAGAAACAAAGAGACTGTGAGATGGCAGCAAAGTTGAGAGAAAGAAAGATAGGGAGAGAGTTGGGGAGCAGAGGACTGAGAAAGATGAGGGATGGTGTTGTGTTTTTGTTTAAGGGGAATTAAAAAGAAGGATATCATAAAATAAATCAATTTTATTCCTTTCAAAATAACACTAAATTTAATATCTTTTATACAAATTATATTAATATTTTTTCTAAAATTGACATTTGAATTTATAATTTTTTAAATTCAATTATAAATTATTAAATTTAATTATAAATTGAATAAAATTCTTATATTTAATTACTAAATAGAATATAATTATTTAAAATATTATAAGAATATAATTATTAAATGTTTTTTTCTAATATTTATATTTTTAAATACTTTTAAAATTGATATTTAAAAATATTTTAAATATTCAAAATATTTTAGAAAAGTAAACTAATATTTGTAAAATTAACATTTAAATATAAAATATTTTAGATTTTAATATCTAAAATGCAATAAAAATATTAAATATTTTAGATTTAAATGTCAATTTTACAAATGTCAATATATATTTTTAAAATTTTAATAATTATTTTTTAATAATATTTAAATCATTATATTCTATTTAACAATTGAATCTAAGAATTATATTCATTTTATAATTAAATATTATAGTATATAATTGAATTTCAAAAATAACTAACAATAATGTCAATTTTAAAAATTAAGTTGTTTCATTTTAACAAAATTTAGGACTAAATTAAAACAAAAATAACGAATATAAGGACTGAATTTAACAAAAATAACAAATATCGGAATTAAATTGAACAAAAAGAAATAATACATCTACAAACGGAGCACAATTGTGACTTGACAAGTGAACAATTTTTTTGAAATTAAAAAAATAAAAAAAATTAAAAATTAAAAAAAAAATTAAAAAAAAAATTAAAAAACCCAGGAGTTGACATGTGATATATACTGTTCAAAAACGTTAACTATTTAAACACCGTTAGTGAAAATGATCAAATTGACCAAAATTGAACGAAAATGAGAACCTACTTGAACATAAAACGAAAATGGATCAAACAAAAATAGAGACCAAATGTATATTTGAACCTTTAAATTACAATGTATGATAAGTGAAGGAACCAATAATAAATACCTCACACAAACCAATTCATTTTGTCTTATTCATTGGAATGTAATTGGTTCAGAAATCACATGCAGAAAATTAATGAGTCAAAATTAATAAACCAATATAATGATAAAAATAATATTTAATTATTTGTATTTTATATTATATCTATAACAATACATAAAGGGAATTCTTCTTTTTGTGTCCACTTTTCAAAATACCGATTTTATCCTTTAAATATAATAATTTATTAACTTTTTAAAAATTGACCATTACTTTTACAAACTTTTTATAAAATTGGATGTCTCTGTTTCTTCTCTTCTTCTTTATTTATCAATGGTTATTCTTTTATTTGTTCTGATATATTTTACTTTATTTTTAATAAATATAATTTTAATTTATATATTAACTTAATAACATTATAATATTATCATTTACTAATATAATATCACGTATATTTAAAAAATATATACACACAAGCGCTATCGTGCCTGTGTTACACTAGTTACTTTTTAATCTTATTTGATATTTAAAATATTTTTTATTAAGCTTAAAATAAAAAACATGCTTATATTAATGTCATTGTTATTGCATTAATTTACTTATCTTGTATTCTATCTTCTTTAAAAGAATAAAAAATTCATTTATTAAGTACCACAAGAAGAACGAAACTATGAAATAAATAAATAAATATAATATAATATTAATTATTTATTTGACTCAACGAGAGACTAAAAGAATATAATATGTATAAACACATGATATCTTATTTTTATATATATATATATATATATATATATATATATATATATATATATATATATATATATATATATATATATATATATATATATATATATATATTTATATA
>Ga0214542_1002733_pt1 | contig 36300 bp, 17 predicted proteins | sample CNSS1metaG_FD_160096 | JGI IMG/M metagenome (GOLD analysis project Ga0214542, IMG submission 160096) | Root nodule microbial communities from cowpea collected in UCLA plant growth center, Los Angeles, California, USA - CNSS1 | ecosystem: Host-associated > Plants > Roots > Nodule | place: USA...
TATTATTATTATTATTATTATTATTATTATTATTATTATTATTATTATTATTATTATTATTATTATTATTACGGAGTTTGTGATAGTGTAATTTTTGTGACTGATAGTGACAAATTAAAGTTTATTGTCACAAATATTTTGTGATGTTTTCATTTTATTTTTCATCTTTAATATAGTAAAAATGATATTTTTCTTATGCTATGATGTTTTTTCCATCACAAAAAATAATTATTTTTATACCAATTCAACTCTTCACAAAATAATGTTTGTATCAAATTATATTTTATAATTTAGTTATTTCTTTACTCAATGTGAAAATCTCCAAAAATAGGCACAAAATATTAAAAGTAATTTTATAAATAGAAGAAGACAAACAATGAGATAGTTATAATCAAGGGAGGTGTGAATAACAATTATACAATAAAAATTATAAGATGTTCATACAATGTCTAAGCAATAAAGCCCATTAAAAACCCTATTAGGTTAAGATGAATCAGATTGAAAAATGATAACTAGATAACCAATTTGTATCCTCCACTAAACAAGCTTTCAACATCTAAATAATAAGTAAATCCTTAATTACTTCTTATTCATTTTTATACCAATTTAATTATTCGTACTTTTCATGAGAGTTAAGCTTAAACATAATTAAAAATGAAGAAGAAAATAACTTATTTATTCCATGTTCAATTTTGATCTTGAGATTTTAGAGATTGGTCTAAATTATATATGCTCTTTTTAAAAATCAGTTGAATACTTGTTTAAAAAAGGCTTAAATATATATTTGGTCCTTATTTTCGTTGTTTTTATTTAATTTGATCATCATTTTCGTTTTGTGTTCAATTAGGTCCTCATTTTCGTCAAATTTTGGTCAATTTGGTTATTTTTACTAACATTGTTTAAATATTTAACGTGTTTGAACAGTACATGCCACGTGACATCTCCTGGTTTTTTTATTTTTTTAAATTTTTTTAATCTTTTTTAAAATTTCTTAATTTTTTTTTTAATTTTATAATTTCAAAAACATTGTCTATGTGTCAAGTCATAATTGTACCATGTGTTAATGCTAGTGTCACGTGTCAATTTGTAATATTTTTTTTTTGTTCAATTTATCCTCTATAGGACCAAATGTATATTTAAGTCTTTAAAAAATATCTAGTACTTTTTAAAATTCGTGGATATTCATGAATATTTGAGATATTTAAATTAAATAAAATTATTAAAAAATATAAATTTAATGTAAATTTAATTTAATTCAATTTTAATTAAATTCAACATAATAAAATATAAATTAAATTTTAATTTTAATTAAATCTAACCTTATAAAATATAAATTAAATATTAATTTTAATTAAATTTAACATAATAAAATAGAAATTAAATTTAAATTTAAATTTTGATGGGTAATGGATATCAAATTATTTATTAACCATTACTCGTGGGTACCTTTTGAAGTATCCATTTATTATCCATAGTGCGAATTTTATTGATGATACCCGTGAGCATGGATATTTTTTTCATAACTAGATGAACACTTTAATCACTATTTGTTCAAGCGATTGTAGCGTACTTAAGTAAATTTTTTAAACGAAAAATATTTGTGAATTACAATTGTAGAGCTCTTGCATTTGTGTGTCATGCATAATTTTTTTTTTTTTGTTGAAAATGAATGTTAAACAAAGAAGTTCTTAGAAATAGAAAATTTGATAATTGGTACATTACATTTAAGAATTTGTTTAATAATTTTGTTGGATTCATTAGATAATGATGCAAATACAGGGGATAATAAGATGTTTTGGTAAAGTTTGTAAATGTAAAAAATATGAAGAGTCAAATGCACTTAAAATTTGTTTGTGAAAAAAATGTTTTATGTGTATTTAATATTATTAAACAAATCATGGTAAAAATATTTTCAAATTTTCTCTTGTATGTGAGGTCAACCAATTTATACTACAATATTTGTAGTGAACAAGAAGTGTTCACAATTTTGAATTATTATAAGGAGTAAATCTTTAATTACTGTTTGGACAATAATATTTTGACATTGTACATGAGTATCAAATGATGTGAAACGATCTTCTTCCTTACTTCATATTCATTCTCATACAAATTTAGTTATTCGTACTTTTTATGGGAGCTAAGCTTTAAACATGATTGAAAGTGAAGAAGAAAATACTTTATCTAATCCATGTCGAACTTTGATTTTGAGATTTTACAGATTGGTCTAAATTATACATATTCGTTTTACCAATTTGGTCAATTATTCACACCAAATTCATCTGCCATACCCAATTTTTTAAATCATTATAATCATAATTTAAAACTTGAATCAAAGGGGCAAAACAAGATTTGATAAAAGAAAAAAACAAAATAATTCATGAAAAGTTCGAGGTCGTAGGAATCTCAATTGATATTTTTATTCTTCACAAATATTTCATCTTTTATATATTTATGTGAATTTGGAATCATGAATTTTAAAATTTGGATCCATCTTAATGAAAATCCTAAATACCCTGTATTTATAGACCATTGTTCGTGATTTCAGTACACACCTCAATCGAGACTATAATTATAGGTTCAAGTTACTTAAAAATCAAGATTCAATGATAGAATAGGAAAATCGCACTCAAATATTAAATAAACACTTTTATTCCATATAATTTGTTCTCATATATATATATATATATATATATATATATATATATATATATATATATATATATATATATATATATATATATATAAAAGTCATGAGGCCAAATGGTATATTACATTAAAGACTTACTTTATCATACTTTAATAATTTTGTTGGATTCATTACATAATGATGCAAATACAGGGGATAATAAGATGTTTTTGTAATGTTTGTAAACGTGAAAAATTATGAAGAGTCAAATGCACTTAAAATTTGTTTGTGCAACAAAACTTTTTTATGTGTATTTAATATTATTAAACAAATCATGGTAAAAATATTTCAAATTTTCTCTTGTATGTGAAGTCAATCGATTTATACTAGAATATTTGTAATGAACAAGAAGTGTTTCACAATTATGAATTACTAGAGATGAATATTGTTAAACCAAAAATTAACTTGTGTCTTAATGGATATGAATTTGAGACTTATGAGAAAGATTCAATCCAAATACACAATGACTTTTTTATATATTGACAAATATACAATTATACTTAAAGCGTGTTTACGTCATTTCAGACTACCAACTCTCTTGTACGTTATTCATTATTACTATTTGTGATTAAACATCATCACAGTGACATCAATAACATTTAAGGGAGACGCGGTTTCAGTGATTAAATATTATCACATTGACATCATTAACATTTAAGGGAGACGGTTTCAGATGAATTAGTATGAGTTATTTCTTTTTAAGTGATATCATCACTATCTCTAAAGAGACTTTCCCTTCAAGCACACATATGATTAATTGAATTAATTGACGGTTTCTGATGAATTAAAGTATGAGTTATTTCTTTTTAAGTGATATCATCATCATCTCTGACATTTATTCTGTTCCGAGAGACATATGATTAATTGAATCATAATTTGTGGTGCGTCATCTCTTTAAATTTTGTGATGAAAAATTAGTTTATTTAATGTGATTATTATTACTACTATTATTATTATAATTATTATAATTATTATTAGGGTTAATTTCGTTTTTGGTCCACTTTATTTATAATTGGAATTAGTCATTCTAACTTTGGACCAATTTAGTTTCCTATTTTTAGACATGTATGGATTTAGTTTCTTTAATCAAATTTTGTTAAGTTTATTTGACGTTTTAAACGCATTATATGTAGTATTTGACCATTATTATTAATATTATTATTAAAGGACCAACAATATATTTAATCCTTATTATTATTATTATTAAGGAGTTTCAAATTGTGTAACTTTTGTCACTGTTAATAATAAAGTTTTTTTGTCACAAATATTTTTTGATGCCTCGTTTTATTTTCCATTATTAATATAGTTAAAATGATATTTTTCTTATCTTGTGATGTTTTTCCATTACAAAGTTTAATAATAGTAATTTAATTTTACAAAATTAGTTTATAAGATGATGTTTTTTGTCAAACTATATTTTATAACTTAATTATTTTTTTAATCAATTTGAAATATACAAAAATGGACGAAAAAATAAAAATCAGAAGACAAGAAAAATGCGATATTTATAATCATGGAATGTTTAAATAACAATTGTACGATAAAAATTATAATATGTTCACGCAATGTCTATACAAGCAACAAAGCCCATTAAAAAAACCCTAATTGGTGAATCGAATTGAAAAATGATAGCTTGAAAACCAATTCGTGTCGTCAACTAAAGAAGCTTTGAATATATAAATAAGGAAAATAATATTTTGACTACTAAATTTTGACAATTTTTTTTATAAATTTAGGTGTTTTTTTTAAGTGGTTTTCTATTTTTTTCTTTTTTTCATTCTCAATATTCAAAAATTACTTAAAAGATGACACATCAAGATAAAGTTGTCAAAATTTAGTAGTCAAAATATCATTATTCAATAAATAATGAGTAAATCTTTAATTACTTTTTTTACAATGATATTTTGACATCCCTACATGAGTATCAAATGACATCCCTACATAACCAATTTTGTAAAACATTATAATCATAATTTAAAACTTGAATAAAAGGGGCAAAACAAGTTTTGATAAAAGAAAAACAAAATAATTCATAAAATATTCGAGGTTGTAGAAATCTCAATTCATATATTTATTCTTTACAAATCTTTCATCTTTTATATATTTATGTGAATTGTGAATTTTAAATTTTGGATCTATCTTGATGAAAATCATAAATTCCCTGTATTTATAGATCATTGATCGTGATTTGAGTACACTTCAATCGAGACTACAATTATAGGTTCAAGCTTGAGCGTTACTGAAAATCAAAATTCAACGATGGAATAGGAAAATCGCACTGAAATATTAAATAAACACTTTTATTCCATATAATTTGTTCTCATATGAAAGATAATGCTAAATAAACAACGCTTTGAAGATTTACAGTCTTAAATTAAGATCTGGTGCTTCACCATTGATGACATCTTGATTGAAATCCTCAGCATCGATAGGTGTATCCAGTTGATTGATGTATGGTTGAATTCCATCATTCGGAGAAACCTCAGGCTCCTTACTATGCATTGCTTCCATAAGTATTTGTGCTACTTCAACAACATCAGTATTTGCAGGTTGTTCTGGTTGTGCATATGGTGAACCTTGGAGTGATCGAGAAGCAGCATTGGTTGCTCTAGATGGAGGCATCATCACCCTAGGTTGTTCTGGTTGTGCGTGAAAAAACCTATTGTTAACAGAAATTTGAGCTTCCTGCATCACCATTGGTGGCTCAAGTGGTGCCTGAAAAACCCTATTGTTGACAAAGACATTTGTTTCCTGCATCACCATCAATCTAGAAAAAATTGGTTGTAAAAGGTTCGGAATCATTTCTCTGCGAGGGTTCACCAGAATTGGTGCATATACAGCTCTTACAGCAGGGTCTTCAAGAGAAAAATGAGACTGAATATGAGTTATGAGTGCATGAAAGGTAAGAAAGACAAGGTTGCAAAATAAACATCTAAAACCATTATTGTTGTTTTGGTTAGGATCTTCTTCTCCAGGGTTGGAAGCAAATAGGCTATGACCGATATTATTATGAATGTTTTGGGTATTCATGGGAATGGCTTAACACAACAATTCTTAGGAAACAAAAAAGATGAACAATTGATACACTTACATTCATCTTTTTTCTTTTTATAAAAGAGATTGCTTGCGCACATTAAATGCATAAATTAATATATTTAAAATTTATTACTGCATTAATAATAATCGAATTAATGCATTGTAAGTATAGTTATTACATTTATTAATTAGAAAAAAAAATATGTAAGAGCATGTTGGAAGAAACTTCTCAAAAATATTTTTGAGAGAGAAATAAAAATAATAGAAAAGATGAAATTATTAACTTCTTCATAAACTAAATCTAACCTAAGATCAGCTTATATGTAACAATAACATTAGGATGACAATATAGGCTTGGCCCGTCATACTGGTCCGCGAAAAAAATGCGAGACAGGTCAGTGTAGTGAACTCACTGGCCCGCATATATAAGCCTACGACTCGTGTGGGCCAGCCCGCATAAAAAAAACTTACACTTGTGTATATTAGTTACTTTTTTATGGACTCTTGCATTAACGTTCCAAATTTTTGTATAATTGGAAAATACAAGTATTATGTATTTTTTAATGTGTTAAAATTTAAAATGCATTGTGTATGTCATAGTATGAATATGAATATGATGAAAATGTTGAATTATCAATTTATCATCCAACTTCCCAAACTCTTCACTTAATTTTATGAACTTCTTAAAGTTTATCAATTTTTAAACATTGAAAGTTTTATCATAAAAATTTAAAAAAATTTAAAAAAACGGGTTAGTCCGCGGCCCACGGGCCAAGTGATGTGTGGAGTAGGCTAGCCTGCGATGTGCGAGCCTTATGTGGGTCGGGCCGGCCCGCATTGTCATCCCTAAATAACATCTTCAAAATCTAATTTTTGACTCATGCATATGCTAATTTTTCATATTTTTCTTCTTATATAATTATCAAGGCTTTTCGTGCAAATATATATTAAATTAAAAGTAAATGTTGATAAAAAATAAATTTCAATATTTATTATATTAATTTTTATTTATACATTAAATACATAGGGCCGATAATAAAAAAATATTGATATAATAAATAATTTATTTTACAATAAGTGATCAAATTTTTTAGGAATGAGTCAAGGTAAAATTACTTCTTATAAAAATTACATGTATTATTAAATTTAATTAATGTAACTCTAAGATCAAAAAAATACATAAGAGTAGTATTTTAAATGGCCACTCGATTATTATATTATTAAAAAGTTCGAACTATAAATAAAAATTTAATTAGTCGAGTTTTATTCTATAAAAAGTTTTATTGTTTTAAAAGTAACTTTTCTCCTATATATTTTCTCTAAGTTTATGGTCAATCTATTTATTTATTTGAAGATCAGAAAGCATCATAAGAATATGATATACAATTGTAATCAATACAAAAATGTATTGATTTATTTACCGATTATTACATACCAATATAAATCCATAAGTTAATTTTATATTATTTATGGAAATTTACCAAATATTTAAATTTGTATGTAAATATATAATATAATTTTTTTGCCTACATAAATATTATTGACTACATTTTTCTCAAAAATATAACCAATAATCTTTGTATGTCACCCTTCACTAGTGCAAAAATTCATTTTTACTTCGTCTTATATGTCTCGGTTGTCCAGGAACCGAAGCATATAATGGCGCGGTGACTTTTTTGCAATTTCAGCCAACTTTTATGCCTCAGTTCAGCTTAACCCGAAGCAAAAGAGGCTCATATGCTTCGGTTCGCCAAAAACTGGTGCCAAAGGAGGCTCATATGCTTTGGTTACACAGACCCGAAGCCAAAAACCCACTAGTCGTTACCTCTTTGGCCTCGGATGGGTCTAAACCGGTGCCAAATAGAGCTATATGTCTCGGTTCAATTAATAACCAAGGCCATATGGTTTAATTAGGGTACCAAATTTGTGAGCCCCATTTCTCTTCTTCTTCCCCGCGCCCCTCTCAGCAACAATACTCTTTCTCTTCTCCCTCCGGCATGGCTGTTCCAGGCGCGGTGGTGATGTCGTCGACGTTCCAGATGCAGCAATGGTGGCTCTGGTGGCGCGGATTTGCTGCTGCTCCGATCTGTTCGAAGGTGGTGATTCTGCAGCAATGGTGGTTCGCTGCCTTCATTCGTAGTGGCGCTGCCTTCGTTCGCGGTGGCGATACTCTCTGCATCTGGTGCGTCGTTCACGGTGGCGTGATGATGGTGGTCCAAATCTGGATGTGCGTTCGTGTTTCACGCATGTTGTGGATTTGTGTTTCTGTTGGCTGCAAGTTTTGTGTTGGCTGCAGGTGGTGGCTCACGGTGTTTCTGCTGCAGAAGTTGTTGCAGTGCAGTGGTGCGTTGCGGAGAAGAAGACGGAATTGTGGTGGCCGGAAAGTTTGCTTCTGACAAGGGTGGCAGCTGCCATGGTGATGGAAAGAGATGATGAAAATTAGGGTTGCTCGAGCATGGTGCAAATGCGTGGAAGAAGATGGTGGTGGCTGCTGCGTTTCGCCGACGAAGATGATTGGCTTCAGTTCTATTTTGACTCGAGGCAGAAATGGAACTCTATGACTTCGGGTAACAACCGAGACCAAAAGGGGTGCCTTTTCTGTCTCACCCCAATATGCCTCGGTTCCAGACCCGAGACAAAATGAGAAAAATAATTGGGATAAAAAGCCTTTACTGCAGTAATGCTTCTAATAAAGGAACACGTCCAATCCAAGTAAGATAATAATATAGCATCTTGAAATATACATATACATATTACAATTAAAGTCCTAAGAAATATTTATAAATTTTTCAAAAGGATAATATAAACATTACATTCCTAAGAATAACTATAAAATATAAAACTATACACATTCTATTCTAATGTTTCATGAAGCTTTGCAATTTTATTGTTGTTCCCTTCTATATATCACCTATATAATTTTCTACTCACATATAACATATGATCATCTCGGATAAAAATCACAACACTATAGAAACAAATGGTAAACTAGTAAAAATTAAATAGTATTACACATAAAATTATCATCACAAACTCAATATCAGCAATTTACATCAAGAAATATTTATCTCACAACACAACTCTCAATTACATAAAAAAATATATAATTGGTTTGTAAATTAGATTCTAGGTTGGTCCTAATATTAGTTACCAAAATTTTGGCTATCAATTTAGACATTAATTCCTTTGGTAACCAAAACTTTGTTAGCTAATGTTAGAGACCAATTTAAAGTCTAATTCATAATTTGATTACATTTTTTATTTATAATAGAGATTATTTTATATACCAATAATTTTTAGTTTATAAATTAGTCACTAATTTTTTTTTTTGTCTCTAAGATTAGTTGTTATTAAATGATTTTCTTGTAGTGAACTAAAGTTTCACAACTCAATAAATTGAGTTACTTCTAACTAAAAATGGTGCATCAAATTATTTTTAGGACACACATTTAATATTTTTATGCCAATATAATAATTTAATGTCATTGTTATAAATATTGTTTGCACCATCCAATATATATCAATATATTGAAGTAAAAAAGTTTAAATATCTATGTCTAAAATCAAGTTATTATTGGTTTTATATGTTTTTCTTTGTATAATTTTGTTCAAATGGTGTATTATAATCTTCATTAGTATATAAGAAAATAATTTTATTAAAATTTAGAAAAATAAGTAAAAAGACATTTGAAATATTTTTAAATTTTGAATATTTATTTTCTTTTTATAATTGTTTTAAAATATTTTTTAACTTTATGAACTTTGTTTTATTAATGTTGAAAAATTAATAGATGTTTTAGTTGTAATGAAATTTTATTTATGTATGATTATATAATATTTTATATAATTTTTTCATTTTTATCTATCATTCGATATTTTAATTTGAAATTTATATAATTATAATTTATTTTAAATATTTGACTTTAAAAAAATAAAAATATTTTATTTTTACATTAAATATTTGTTAATATTATATTTTTTATAATAAAAATTAATTAATTAATATTGGAATAAAAAAAAACGAATATGAACACATGTATCGGTATATTCATTACCCGTTCGGAATGAAAAGAAATTTGAGACAAAAAGTTTATATATATATTGAATATGGGTTGAATATATAAATAAGAAAATGAGAATGAACTTTTATTTCGAAAAATACTAATAAGATAATAAAAATTGTCCCTCTTTACGTCGTTTTCGTCTCAATAAATTGTACACATTGTAAAAGTAATTTACCTGATAATTTTGAAGAGGTAGGATTCGAACATTTGTCATTATCATAATTTAAAGTGAGTTGGGTACTTTAGTTAATTTCACTTAGATATTTGTTCAAGCGATGCGTACTTAAGCAAATTTTTTAAACACATAAAATATTTGTGAGTTATAATTGTAGAACTCTCTCAATTGTGTGTCATACATAAAAATTGAAAATGAACAATAAAATAGAAAAATTGATAATTGGGTAGATTACATTAAAGATTTTTTTAAAAAAATTTAAGAATTTTGTTGGATTGCAGTAGATAATGATGCAAAAATAGAGAAGAATAAGATGTTTTGGTAAAGTGTGTAAATGTGAAAAATATGAAGTCTAATGCAGTTAAAATTTGTTTGTGCAGAAAAAAAAAATTATGTGAACTAATATTATTAAACAAATCATGGTAACAATATTTTTATTTTTTTTATGTGCGCGGAGCTTGCAAGTGACTGGTCCCCAATAATTTTGATTTTTTTTATTTTGTAAGTAATATATTAGAAATTAATTAATAATTAAATTAAGTTTTTTTAACTTTTTATAAAATATAATATTTAATGTTAATAAATAATAACATACAAAATTAAATATAATAAAAAAAATTATTAAGATTTTCTTTTCATTTTTTTTGAGTTTCTTATAAATTATTCTCATATCTTATCTCTTATCCTCACTAAGGTTCTTTTGTTTCTAAAGAGAAATAGGATTCATTGTTTTTTCTTTGATTTTTTACTTGTTCTTTTTCATTCTCAAAGAAAAAAAAAGGTAATTTTATTTTTGTCTTACTTGATAGTAAAATATTAATTTAATAATTTATTTTGTGAGTCTCTTGTATATTCATTTTTTATTTTATGAATATAGAAGAAAAAATATTGTATTCTGTGATATTTAGCATTGATTTTTCTTTTAGTCAAGGGCATTCTATAGTTTGATTTGTCTTATTTGAACTCTTCTTATCTCTACCGCTACAATAGAAAGATCATCTTTTGCAATAAAGATTATTAAAACAAAATTGTGAAATAAGATAAAAGATGAATTTTTTGCCGACAACATGATTATTTACATTGACAAAAAAACAAATAAAAATTTACGTCTGACCAAATTATTGATGAGTTCAAGAACAAAGGACAATCTTTTAAATATGTGTGTTTATTTTATAGTTATCATTGTATTAATTTTTATTGTATTAGTGACAATAATTAAATATATAAATTTTGAATGTATTATTTTGCCTCCTAAAAAATATTTATGAATTATTAGTAATGAATATTGTAAAACCAAAATTTAACTTGTGCCTTATGATTTTGAGACTCGTGAGAAGATCCAATCGAATTGCAAATTTGGATTTTCTAATGGATTTTTAAGTGATGTTTATCTGTTATGGCTTCAAAATACACGAGTAAACAACGATTTTGATGTTTTAAACTATATTAAAAAAAATAAAGTACCAACATATGTGCATTTTTAATTCCCAAAATAGAGGACAACACAAAAAAATCAATAGATAAATGTTTAAGATGTTGACAAATGTAAAATTTAATTTATAGCATGTTTATGCCATCCAAGATTACCAACTTATAAGTTACTTGTTATTATCATTTTAAGTAATTAAATATAATCACATTGACATAAATAACATTTAAGTGAGACAGTTTCAAATAAGTAACCTATGCGTTATTTCTTTTTAACTGATATCATCATTATGTCGCTTTGAATTGAATTGATTGAATCATTTTGTTACAATTTATGACACATGATCCCATTAAATTTTATGCCAACAAATGATTTTATTTAGAAAAATGTTAACCAATGCCCTAAGGTACTGGTTAAGGAATAATTAATTTCATCATTTTTATACTGAAAGCTGAAATAATTAACTCCATGAATTAAAATAATAAAAATGCATATAACAAATTTTAAAATACAAAAATACCTTTTAAAATTGTAAACAATAACTCTCTAATACAAAATAAGTATTTTGGAAACTCATGCTGTGTTTGGATCCGCATGAGTATTGTTCATGCGAATGGAAAGTGACTTGAGAATGCGTTTGGATCTGCTTGTTTATGCTGATTTATGAGTGTGAATTTGCATGTGAGTTGTAAAATTTGGCACTCTCTAAAATGAAGAGATGTGCAGAGAAAACCAGATATCATATTAAAATTACTTTATTGTCACTCTCTTTTAACAATTTAATTTACTTATGTTTATTATATTGATTAGTTTCTTTTTTCTCGTGAACGTATGCAGGAAAGATTCCTGACTACATATCCTGCATAGGTTCCTACATGTTACATGTATATAATAATTAGTATTATAATATATATATATATATATAATTTTAATTATTATAATAATTAGTATTATATAATATAATAATAATTAATATTATTATTCAAATAAATATTTTTGTAAATGAATTACTTACATAAATAAAATAAATTTAAATAAATGTGAAGATAAAGTTAAATAGTCTATATTATAAATTATTTTAAGTTATCATTGATAATAATAATAATTTATTTTAAGTTATTAATGATATCATTAAATTTTATTTTTCTAATTTTAAATAAAAATTTTAATTTTATTTTAATATCATTTATTTACATTAAAGTGTAAAATGGTAATCATACAATCTACTCTATTAAAAATTATAATTTATTATATTTTATTAATCACATCATACACAAACTTTCATAAACTTTTCACTCATATTCACTCAAATCATACCATCTTCCCCTTAATCCAAACAACTTCATTTATGCCTACAAATCAACGCAAATCAACTCCCTCAAATTCACACTCCAAGCCAAACACAACATCAATGAAGTCTCAAATTTATACTTTATTTTTTTTTTTTTGTAAAATTTTAGAATGTTTAATACTATATTTTGTTGATTTTTATATTTAATCATATTTTAATTTTTAGTAACACTAAAATTTAATTATTTTTCTAATTTTTATTAGTGAACATTAAATAAAATATTAACACAATTATACAACACTTACGGACATTTTTGTCTTTAAAAAAAAAATAAAACTACATTAATAATTATTAAGTCAAATTTCATTTAATATCACAATTAACTCTGAACTTTCGTAAAATTCAATACATATTTATAATTAACCAATGTCCTAAGGGCACTAGTTAGCAGGACTCTTTTATTTATTTATTATTATTGAGTTTGTGATAATGTGACTTTTGTGAGTGTTAGTGACAAAAATAAAGTTTTTGAATATTATTCGCAAAATGGTGAATGATATAGTCATTTTAACATTTGAAACAAAATATTTTTCTCAAACAAGTATTCAAATGTACATATGTATTTAAAAGTATTAAGAAAACATATTTTTAAAGTTGTTGAAACACTATTTGGCTCAGTCAAAAGCCATGCTCACCTAACTAAAGATTTTACTCGTTTAGGACAATGAGTCGAGTACGGATAGTTCCTACCGCAACTCAACATACATAAAAAAAAATTGACATTTACTTGTTGGATACCCACATGAAAAAACCCATTAATTTTTTTCAATTCGCGAGTATTCGTGAATATTTTAAATGAGATCCAAATAAATTTTCAAAAAAAAACAAATAATTAAAAATACATCCAAATAAAAATCAATGGACAACTAAATAAAAGTTAAAACATAAGTTCAAATTAAATTACTTAAAACTTACATATTAAATTACTTAAAACTTACATACATATAGAGTAATTTAAAAATTAATTCTTATAAAAATGGTGCCCAACGAACATATTAATTTTTTTTCATCCCTATACTCTCCCAACTAGTTTACTTGCTCGCCCAACGAACAACCTCTATAGCTTAGCTCGTTCAATGAGCCACTCAACTCAACCAGCGAAATAAAGCTGAAGCTCCTTGGAACTTATGTTTCATATCGTTTCCAGTGGCACAAAGCTCGTGCTTAGCAGCCCATGTGTGCCCAATGCCAAGACCCTTAGAGCTTATTAGAATTTTAGTCCTCTTTAACTCCTAGTGGCTCTTCCTTTTCGCTCAACAACCACGACACTATAAGCCAAAATCGTTAAGCTTGCCTAACAAGCCCACCCAACGATCTGAGAGCTCACCCAACGAACAAATAGAGCTACATTCATTGGAAGAATAAAGTTCCACTCGCACCCAACGCTTCTTAGGTTCCACCTAGCAAGACTACAAAATTTCAAAATTTGTTTTGTGTATCATATTTGTCCATTGGGTTTGTATGAATTATTTTACCTTTTTTTGTATTAAAATAAGTCTAAATTAGTTAAAAATATACTCAGATAGTGGCAATTGATCAATTTGATATACTATACTCAATTTGATATTTTTACCCAATATCATTTCTATCAAACAATTTAATTAGACATGCATATATACTCTACAAACAAGTTCAATTCTCCTCATATTTATCACACTCTCCTCGTGTATATAATAAATTTGATTTACTAATAAAAATTACCTTACAAATAAATTTTAATATCACAACCTTATCATCATCACCATAAATTAGAAACAATAGTATTTTAATCTTTTTACCGGCTTTCCTTACCTTAAAATAACTTTTTCCAAAAGGATATGTATTTTTAAAATAAAAATTAATCTTTTATTCCTGTTTCTCATTGTCTTGTTTAAAACTATGAAATGATCTTATTTAACACTATGCCAATATATTTCAATGGAAAAATCCTATAAGATTGAATGTATGTGCCATGCAATGAAGATGCTCTAAGTTAGAAGCTTCTAAAATAAACTACTTTGATGTGCTTACCAAATAATCTTGTATTAATCAAAAATAGATTATAAGCTAACAAAATAAGCAAATAACGAACTTTACCAAACATCTTATTTTACCTAACATACTACTCTTTATCTGGTTTATAACTTGTAACTTATAATTTATTTAATTTTCTTTTCATTATTATCTCTTATATTTTGATACATTTGTTTGACTTTTTTTTTATATATTTTAATTTTATAAAGATAATTAAAATAGCACTACTCTTAATATTTATTGAACTACTTTTAATCTTCTTTGTATTTCAAATTTAAAAGAATTCACTATAATAATTTGAAATAACTAATATTTATTATTATTTTAGGTTATTTGAAAATTACATACAACGAAAATTGTAAAAGAAAAAAAAATCAATGTAAATATTGTTTAAATTGAGAAATAATTTTTTTTAATTTAATAAAATACACACAAATTAAATTTTATATATATATATTAAATAAAAATATTTATATATATAGATATATATATATATATATATATATATATATATATATATATATATATACACACACACAAATTGTAGAAAATAATCTAAAATACTACAAATTTTAATTAAAGTCTAATTATTAAAAAATATGAAATTATAATTACATAATAATTTTTTTAAAAAAAATATATAAATTTTATTTACAAATAAAACTTATATATTTATATTTTTTATATTATTTTATATTTAACAGTATATTTTACCGAACATTTCTTATACAGCAAGTTATGGTAATTAACTAAAGAAATCCCATAGAAACTAAAATTCAATGAATAGTGAAATCCTTAAATATTCCATTTATTATTATTTTCCAATACGTTTTTAATGCGGGTTTTGATATTTTTGGATTTATTAATATCTGAACCCGTAGTTTTGAGATACTAGCTAATAGAACTTATCTTTTTAAAGTTTATTTGAAAATGAATCAGAATCTTTATATGAAGTTATTGGACAAATTATTATTTAGTGTTTGTATAAGAAATTTTCCTATATCCCTACAGGTAAAAATGGATGTGATTTTTTTAGAGGAACACAAATACATCCATCCAACAATAGCCAAATCATGATTCTCATTATTAAATTAATTTATTATTTAGTTTTATTCCAAATTTTGATTTCTTTATTTATTCTGAGGTCCCAGTTTTTAGATTTTAGAAAATTTATAATATTTTATTTTAGATATAGTATTTTCTTTTTCTTTTTTATTTAAATTAACCAGTTATTTCTTAAAGGTACTTTGAATTAGTATATATTTTTTAGCGTTTAATCGAATTCAAAAAATAAAACGTATCAAAACTACGAATTTTTAAAATCTAAAAATTAGAATTAAAACAAAAAAAAGGTTAAATATGTTTTTGGTCCCTCAAGTTTCAGCGAAATTTGGAATTAGTCCTTCATCAAAACTTTTGACCAATTTAGTCCTTGATATTTCAAAATGCGTGAATTTAGTCCTTTTAACCAAATTTTGTTAAGTTTATCTAACGTTTCGAGCGCATTTCATGATAGTATTTAAGTTAACATTGAAGCAAAAATGTGTTAAAGAGTATAAATAATTTAAATACTATCATGAAATGCGCTTGAAATGTCAGATAAATTTAACAAAATTTGGTTAAAAGGACTAAATTCACGCATTTTGGAAGATGAAGGACTAAATTGATCAAAAGTTTTGATGAGAAACTAAATCCAAATTTCGCTCTTGAGGAACAAAAACATATTTAACCAAAAAAAAATATTAACGGAAAGTGAAGTACAATTTGTCCACAAACATTACTAAATTTGGGTAGAACATATCTTCTGTATAATACGCCGAGGAAGAGATTTAACAAACAGTCTCACGCTTCAAATTTCAACCAATACTATCCCAAATTCACTTTCATTTAACTTCATTCGCAGAAACCGTTCTTTCAACCTCTCATGCGTGAAGCAGCAGATAAGGTGTTTTTTTTTTCTCCTTTTTTTCAAAGAACCATTTTAATTTGACCTTTATTTTGAAATTATTGCATAGAATAGAAAAACACCGACCGACAGAAGAGTTGTAAAAAGGCTGTAGTACCGTGTGGCATGGCGTGACATGATTGTTACATGTTAAGTGCAAACCCACTTTGTTGGTCCAAATGGAATCTCAGTGGTAATCTATCCAACCCACATCATATAGTATACCACAAAAGTCTTGCCACCTCAATCACGGTCAATTTGCTGTCTGCAACTCTTTCCAACTCTTTCAGGTTCCAGCACCAAAATTAACTCACCTTCTTAAGATGATCATTGAACTGCTCCACTGTCACACACGCACATAACAAACTTCAGACATTCATCCAGATCTCATCTCCCTCTTCCTTTTCTTCTTACTTATTTCTACTTATCCTCTTAAAGAATTATTTTTCGGGGACGAAGTTAGGATTTTGATTTCACTTTCTTGCACCCAATTGGATTTTGTTCAGAACCCAGTAAGCTTTTCTTTATGTAATGCTACTTCTGTTAAGTTTGTTTTGTCTGAGTGTGGCGGTTATGATGGATCTGGAACGTTTTACTGCCGGTGGTCATAGTTGTGGCCTACTGAATGTACCTTCGACTCTCTTATGTGATTTGGTGTTGTTAATAAGTATTATGCGTTTTAGTGCTAGTGATGATTGTTTTGTATTGGGCTAGATCTGAAAGTTCAGTTTAATTGTGTGATAGTGTTTGTCATTGAGCTAGTTCATATTGCTCGATCCAAATCCATCTAAGTCTGAATCTTATATGTGCAAAAGGATTTGTTTACTTCTAACTTGTAAGTTGTCACCTTATATCATGTTTCTTTTAAGGGGTGATTCGGATCCATTGTTTTCATGGTCTGCTGTCACTTCAATAGCAACCACCATAACGGCTCTCTTCAATTTCATTTATTTATTTTTCTTTTTTTAATAATCCTCTTCCTTGGTACGTTTTATCCAAAACAATTGCTGAAAAGTAGGAGTGAATCTTGTGAATTTAGTGGTAACTTATTGTTGGACTATATTGTAATTGCTTGAGACACACTCTAGGATTGTACATGTTTGACAATAAACTAAGTTTGGCAATATCTTAACAATCAATAGATTTTCCTATTTCTCCTTTGCTAATTGCTCTTCTCTTGTTTGCAGGTCAATGATTTAGTCAGTGTACTGCGAGGAAACTGTTTGTCTTGTTTATAATTTGAGAAACTAAGATTCAAGTCGGTAATTTGACATTGAATGTCTGGCGAATTGAGATTCTTTTAGACCGTAACTGAACAGTGAAATTTGCAGTTTGGATTTATACTTTCAACTAATAAATGCCGAGGGGGAGATCTGATGGATTGCAACAAAAGCATTCACTTGCTTTCCTCATCGTTGTGGCAATTTTTCTGGGTTTTCTGTATGTGTATGGCGGATCCATCTTTGGTTCTCAGAATAGTGGATCATCTGCTCTTGAATATGGCAGATCTTTGAAAAGACTTGGCTCATCATATTTAGGTGCAGAGGATGATAATGATGGCAATCAAGATGAATCTTCGGCAACCAATATTGTCTTAAAGAGTTTCCCTGTATGTTGATTTGTAAGCTTAGACATAGGGCACATGCATTCATTCTCAATGGCTTCATGCAACATCCATTTATTGCTATTGCTATCATTCATGCTTCATGTAACATCTCTAATGTTTTGTTTTTGCTATTGCTATATGGTTTAATCAGTGGTGTTAGTATTATGAACTCTCTTATTTATTTGAATTTCGGTTGCTAAACTCGGAAGTTCAAGTATGAGAGTTGGATAAGTTTTGATAACATGTTGCTTAAGATGCTTAAAATGTATCATAAATGGAAAAGTAAAACCTGAAGAAAACTAGTTTCCTGTCCACATTCACAATAACATCCCAATCAAGCAACAAGGTTCTTGTTTACGTAATGAAAATGAAAGTAATAGTTTCATAGATAAATAAGTGGACACAATCGAGTTCATGCACATCAATTAAATATACTTCTGGCTCATCAGAAATCTCACGGTGTTTACATGTTTATGCTTTTGAAGGTTTGTGATGATCGTCATTCGGAGTTGATTCCATGCTTAGATAGACATCTTATCTATCAAATGAGGATGAAGTTGGACCTGTCTGTAATGGAGCACTATGAGAGACATTGTCCACCTGCAGAAAGGCGTTACAATTGCTTAATCCCTCCTCCATCAGGATACAAGGTGAAGATTTGTTTTAATAGATGTTATCTCTAACATATCCTCTGATAGACATGTATTGTTCCACTCCAACATTTGTTGTTTCTATAATGTTGCAGGTCCCTATTAAGTGGCCACAGAGCAGAGATGAGGTGTGGAAAGCAAATATCCCACACACTCACCTTGCACATGAGAAGTCTGACCAGAATTGGATGGTTGAAAAAGGTGACAAAATAATGTTCCCTGGAGGTGGAACTCATTTCCACTATGGAGCTGATAAATACATTGCATCAATTGCAAATGTAAGTCTGCATCCGACTTTAATGGTTCTGTCTGTAAAAAATCAGTTATTATGCTTACAAGTACCAGGCTTAACAGTGCTAGTTGTCTGGTAAATTATGTTTATCTAACTTTGCTTGCATTTCACGCATAAATCATTATCTGAAAATTCCAGTTTACTTTGCCAGATGCTGAACTTTTCAAACAATAATCTAAACAATGAAGGAAGATTGCGGACAGTGCTTGATGTTGGCTGCGGTGTTGCAAGTTTTGGAGCATATCTTCTATCATCCGATATCATTGCAATGTCCTTGGCACCAAATGATGTGCATCAGAATCAAATTCAATTTGCCCTAGAAAGAGGAATTCCTGCATATCTTGGTATCCTTGGAACTAAAAGACTCCCTTACCCCAGCCGGTCTTTTGAGCTTGTTCATTGTTCTCGCTGTCGAATTGATTGGCTTCAAAGAGGTGGAATTCTACTTCTTGAACTAGACCGATTGCTGCGACCAGGAGGTTATTTTGCATACTCATCTCCAGAGGCATATGCTCAGGATGAAGAGAATCTCAAGATATGGAAAGAAATGAGTGAGCTTGTGGAGAGTATGTGTTGGAAAATAGCAGCAAAAAGGAACCAAACTGTTGTCTGGCAAAAACATGGGACTAACGACTGCTATATGGAAAGAAAAACTGGTGCTCACCCTCCTCTTTGCCACCCTGAGGATGACCCGGATGCAGTTTGGGGAGTAAATATGAAAGCATGCATAACACCTTACAGTGACCGTGAGTAGTCTTTTCTCTGTGTCACGGATTCTAGTGATTTCCTTTCAAGTATATCAAGCATTGATTTTCTTATTTTGTTTTGTTTAATGATTAAAGAGAACATTTTGAAGATCTGTGTATATGAAACTTGACAACTAAACATTTGTTTATTTTATCAGATGACAACAGAGCCGAGGGCAGTGGTTTAGCTGCATGGCCTGCAAGATTGACTACACCTCCTCCTAGACTAAGTGACTTTGGCTATTCAAATGAAATGTTCGAAAAGGATACGGTAATCAGAACTCAGAACTACATTTGATCTTCTTTTTAAGGATCATATTGTTGGCTTAAATCAATTGTTGACTTAAATCTGGTCATCTGCAGGAACTATGGCAAAGGAGAGTTGCTAAGTACTGGGATCTGTTGAGTCCGAAAATTGCATCAAACACTTTGAGGAACATTATGGATATGAAAGCATACATGGGTTCATTTGCGGCAGCTCTTATAGACAAGAATGTTTGGGTTATGAATGTTGTGCCCAATGTTGGAGTCAATACACTTAAGCTCATATATGACAGAGGTCTCATAGGATCTACTCATGACTGGTATTGAAGCTACTGCATATTTATTGTTTCTTTGACAAATTTCTGCGTATTCATTTTGTTTTGATGTGTTGATCTTAAACAGGTGTGAAGCATTCTCAACATACCCCAGAACCTATGATTTACTTCATGCATGGAATATCTTGTCTGACATAGAAAAGAGAGGTTGCAGTCTTGAGGATCTATTGCTTGAGATGGATCGTGTTCTTCGGCCCACTGGTTTCGTGATCATCCGGGATAAACAGACAGTGATTGATTTTGTAAAGAAGTACCTAAGTGCTTTGCACTGGGAAGCAATTGATTCCAGTTCTGACTCTGTTCAGGATGGTGATGAAGTTGTTTTTATCATCCAGAAGAAACTGTGGCTGACTAGTGAAAGCTTTAGGGACGCAGAATAAATAGGACAACCATTGCATTTTCATCTTCTTACATATTATTATCTGCTGCTGCAAGGGATCAAAGCACTTCCCAAGTAGTGAAGTGGAGCAGTAAACAACTTCATTTTGTAGCATTACATGTTCTTTTCCTTTCATTTCATTTCATTTCATTTCCCTCTTTTCATTCTAATTTTTGGGCGGATGATTATTCATGTGATTAAGACATACATAGGCACGAAGCTTTTATAGGCTATTCAAAATTTTGCCTGCATTTGGGGGTTATGTAAGTGTAAGCTATATAACAATCATGACATAGTAGTCACTTATATAAGTTATATGATTTAATATATACACATTTCTTGTCTGCTCAGAATTTCTTTTATTTTTGGACTTTAATGTCGTCAAGGGGTAGATTTAAAATTTAATTTAATTTTATAAAACTCGTTTGAAATAAAATTTGTATTTATTTATATAATGTAATGTAAACTGATCTTATTTTTAATGAATCAAGACATACATATCTCTTGTGCGTAAAAATCAAATAAGGAATGAAATTATCTATTCAACAAACAAATGATAAATAATATTTAATGTGTTCTAAATGGCTATAAAATAATAAGAAGCTGATGTTAAGAATTATTTAACTTCATGAAATTATATAATATTTGAATCCATTTATAGATATTATAAATTAACTTTATTTATAATTAATATTGAACTTCTTAATGCTATTTTTGTTTATTTAGTACATATGATATGGGTTGGATCGGAATGTATCTTTTTGTTCTATTCTCTTTCTGTAAGTTCTAAATAAATGCCTTTTTTGTATTGAACTTTTGAATCAATATTAAAATAGTTAGATATTGAAGTTTTTATACGATAATATTTGCATCCAACTTTAATATGAAATTATTCATTCATGTTAATTATAAAACCACGTGATAGATTTATTATATGGACTTTGTTACATTTCTGCTATACTGTGCAGTTTTTTTTATAAAGTAATTAATATAATATTTAATAACATGGCGAAATTAAGAAATGCAATTTATAAATAAGTTTAACTTAATATTGTAAAGACTACTTTTTGGGTCAAGAAAAAATGACTCATGTATGTATAGAAAAGGGAAGAGGGTACACATTATGGAATCAAATAGATGAAATCTTAACTCTTAAGTTTTATTTTTCTCTGTATTTATTGTACATAAAATGGTAAAGAAAGCAAAAGAAAAAATAAATGGCTAATATAGATAAAACTACTAATAATATTCATTGTATGATGTTGATTTCATTAAACAAACATTTTGTTCCTTTTATGGTTCCAAATTATAAGCAGATTGAGATTGCAATATTGGATAATTTTAAAAGATCGAAAATAAGAGGAAACTAAAGTTAATGTCTTTTAAAAGTGACAAGAAATCAGAGGGTCAGAATTATCGCATTTAAAGAACTTAGATCCCGTTTTTACAATGTAATGTTTCAAATCTTTGTACGGAATAATTGAAATTAAAGTTTTTTTAATATCACGTCTCTTTTTATTATGCAGCATTAACTGTGGTTGAAATATTAATGTTTGAGATTAGACTAATAATCACTGAATCAGATATGAGAAGTGGAAAGGATCCCAAAATATTTGGTATCCGCCACCAACAATAATTTCTGATAATTGAGATTGTAAAGTAAATAACTTTCATATGAATTAAAAGGTGAAAATATAATTCTTAAGAATTGAGAACTCTGCTGTTAACATTATTAAGTAGATTTGTGATGATAATAAAAGAAAAAAGCACCTTAGTTTGATAACAAATAACAGTGAGAGATGAAAAAGGAGATAAATGAAGTGGTTTCCAACTCTTCTCATTAAAATCTATAATAATAAAGGTGATATAATTGTCCTACATATTTTCTTTTTATATCAATTCCCATTATTATTATTATAATAGCATATTAATAATCTTCCATTACCCACTTTGAATTAAGGGACCCAACACCTTTTCTAGACTTCTTTTCAGTCAGTGGAAACATTACAAGAAGGAAGGATTAAAGAAAATTATGTCTGAACAAAAGAGAAACAATGCTAGGGTTTGGAGAATTCCTAGTGTCATTTGATGTTGTTTTGCCACACTACATAATCATCAACCTAAAATATAAAGGTTGTCTCTTTATGCTGATGAAGAAGAATACTAGAATTGCTCACATCATAATCCATAATACAAGAATTATCCATTTTGGGATAAAGAAATTAAAACTTTGAGTGTTGAGAAACTACGGGACACCTACTCCAAAATCTCTTTTGAATGAATTAACTACAACTGTTTAAACATTGGAAGAAAAAGTTACAAAAAATATCAGATTTAAATTATTCCTTATGGAAATATGTGAAGTGATACACATTAAAAAATTAATTAAAATTTAACCCCTTTCGCTATGTATAGTATAAAATAAAATATTATAACACTCTAAGAGACTTATATAGAACTATCAAATTTGGATGGTAGAAAATAAAGAGGTTCCCAACTTTTAACATAAAAAATATATAAAAGAAAAAACAAAAGAAAAGGAGTAAACGAGGGAATGAATGGGGCATGGAAATGATGGTCGCAAAGTGGTCCTATTTCTTTCTCTCTCTTTCTCCCTCCACCTTCTTTCTTCACACCGATAATCTCGGCTCTTTCACTCCTCTTTCTACTCTTTCTTTCGCTCTATCTGACTCACTTCTTTCGCTCCCACATGCCACAACCTCCTGATTCTCCTCAATTTCAGGTTTTTCACTCTAACACTCTTTTGCTTTTTCAGTCCGAATTACATGTTGTTTTGCTTCTTCAAGTGTTGCTTAATTCATTTCGATTTCGATGATGGGTATCTTCAATTTTAATTCTTGCCTTTTGGGTTTGTGTATGTTTGTTTGGTTGGTTAGTACAATGAGAAGTGAAGTGAAAGTCAATTTTTTTTCGTTGGTGATAGTGACCGGTCTTTGTGGCTGTTCAAGATTGTAATTTGACCTTGTTTTTGTCTACCCATTTAAGGGATTTGACTTGTACTGTGTGCAATTGAGTGTGCTTGATGGATATGTGGGGATCGCTGGTTGGGCCGAAGATCGGGCTGCAGAGCTTTCGAGTAATCTGAAAGTTTACCTCTGCTTCAATTGTCCAGTTTAAGTGTTTTGAACTGGACAGTGTATGATTAATTTGTTTCTGGTAGCCTTCAAGCATGGCAAATTTGATCAAGGTTTTGAAGTCTAATTTGTTGTTAAATGCGTATCTTAGCTAATGGTTATCATTTTGTGAACTGTGGCTGATTGTCCCACTTTGCAATGTTTAGGTTTAATTATATTCATTGTACTGCATTTCCTCACTTTCTCTGACAATTTGTTCCAGTTGACATTGGATTGTTGTAATAACTCTTCTGCCCTTTGTTGTATTTGTATTCTAACAAATACGGATGAATGAAACGAGCACTTGAATTTTTTCTTCTCTATTTGCATTTGATACAGTCACTTGTTTCTTCTGATTTAGTGATTCCAGGGTATTTTTTCGCTCAATGGTTTATTTTTGCTTCCGATCAGCGAAAAAATAGTTGGCAGTTTAAGTTTGTTTATTCGTTAGCAATATTGTCAGGTTTAGGCAGAAGTAAGAGTTATCCTGCCTTGGATTCATATATGTTGAACATTCTTGATTTTCTTTAATGGCAAAATGTTGCCCTTGGTTGAAAAAACTTCTAATATTTTTAGTGCATAACAAGCAGGCTTAAGAGATTTCCAAAATGGATAGGTGCTGGTTTAATAAACTAAAGACAAAAGACAAAACACGGTCTTCAAAAAGCAAGGAGACTACGGGCATTGCAAGAGAAGGGCCAAAACCCCCAACCAGTGAAGTAGCACCTTCAAATGTGACCAAACAGAAGGTTGAAGCTGCAAAGCAGTATATAGAAAACCATTATAAGAAACAAATGAAGGACTTGCAGGAGAGAAAGGACCGGTATGTTTACTTCTATCTTATATTTTGGATCATTGTGATTGTATAATCTGAAGTTCCTGATGACTAATTCTCTACCATGTAAAGTAGTTGTTTTAACTTTTAACTTAGATATAGGCATCTCCCGGGAAATATAAATGAGGGATTTCTTTAGTCTCCTTGCTTGTCATTGTACTAGCCAAATAAGGAGCTAATCAATATTCTTTGACATTGGTATACAATCTTGTATGATGTGTGATTCTTGATATATTGTTCTGTAAAACTTTTCTCTAACTGAAAGATGGATCACTTATCATGACAGAATTGCTTTATTTGTGTTCTTGACATATTGTCCTAAATTATCTCTGATGGGCTGTAGTAGATTATGTGCACACAATTTTTGCAGATCGTAATTGTTGTAAGTTCTTAATAAGGCTAAACACATTATTCTTGCAGGCGTAATATGCTAGAAAAAAAGTTGGCAGATGCTGAAGTCTCTGAGGAAGAGCAGAACAATTTGCTTAAGTATTTTGAGAAAAAGGAGAGGGAATACATGCGCCTTAAGAGGCATAAAATGGGGGCTGATGATTTTGAGCCCTTGACTATGATTGGGAAGGGTGCATTTGGAGAGGTATAATCTACCTTTATTCATTAAAGTTAAAAAAAAAAGGATGTTTCTGATTTTTCACATGTCACAAAAGATTTGCCAGATAATTTGTGACTGCAATATTTTTCTTTATAGGTCAGAGTATGCCGAGAGAAGGCAACTGGTCATGTATATGCTATGAAGAAACTTAAGAAATCAGAGATGCTTCGCAGAGGCCAGGTAACAGAATCATCAGGACTTGCTCTCATTGTTAAAATGAATATTCTCTTGTTAGACTCATTGGTTACTTTTTAACCCTATTTAGGTTGAACATGTAAAAGCTGAGAGGAATCTACTTGCAGAAGTCGACAGCAATTGCATTGTAAAGCTTTATTGTTCCTTTCAAGATGAAGAGTTCTTATATCTCATAATGGAGTATCTGCCTGGTGGTGATATGATGACTTTGCTCATGCGGAAGGATATACTGACAGAAGATGAGGCCAGGTTCTATGTTGGGGAGACTGTCCTAGCTATAGAGTCAATTCATAAACATAATTACATTCATCGGTAGGCTCAAGCTGCAAAATCTAATTTTACACCATTAAAATCTTACTATATTAATTTTACAGTGGTCTTGTTTTCTTACACATAGAAAAGGTATAATATTCTATTTTTTACGTGCATTCCAGAGATATCAAGCCTGACAACTTGTTGCTAGATAGAAATGGTCACATGAAATTATCAGACTTTGGATTATGTAAACCACTAGATTGCAGTAATCTTCAGGAGAAGGACTTCTCTATTGGAAGCAACAGAAGTGGAGCCCTTCAGAGCGACGGACGCCCTTTGGCTCCTAAAAGAAGCCAACAGGAGCAACTCCAGCATTGGCAGAAAAATAGGCGAATGCTTGTAAGTCACTCAATATACATAAGCAGCCATTACAGCGTTATGCCTTGTTAAGTTTCAGGTTATGATTTCGATTTTGTTCTTATCCTGTTAACTGACCCTGTATATTATATATAGTTGAGTTTAAGATGTATTTTTCTTAACAGGTATTTTTCATTTTGTATATACATTTGGGGACCTCCTTCTCTCACTTGTGTTTTGACAAGCTATGGCATTTGAAGCTTTTCTTTTCTTTTCATTACTGCAGGCCTATTCTACAGTTGGAACACCTGATTATATTGCCCCCGAAGTTCTTCTGAAGAAAGGATATGGCATGGAATGTGATTGGTATTATCTACTTTTCCTTTTAAAAAATACCTTGAAGTTCCCTTGGTTTCTCTAGACTTCATATTATTTCAATATGTTCTGATGAGGTTGTGTAATGCTTGTAGGTGGTCCCTGGGAGCAATAATGTATGAAATGCTAGTGGGGTACCCGCCCTTTTATTCAGATGAACCAATGTTGACTTGTAGAAAGGTAATGTTTAGATCAGCTGCTGTTGAACAAGGCTGAATATCCTTGAATTAGGATCAACTGTTGTTGAGTTAGGATGAATATTCTTTCAGCTTTGAGATGTGTAGCACATTGACTTCATTGAATTTTGGTAGATCACTGTGCCTAGGGAAAGCCTATATTGCTAAATGATAAGTACCACTTACCAGTACTTTTTACGACCTTATCATTGATATTTTGCCCGCAGATAGTTCTGAAAGGCTTAAAATTTTTAGCATTGTGTGAAAAAAAAGTGGTGTTTGCCCAGTATCTTAATGCTGATAATTGCATCTTTCTGTTCTTATTACCCCATCTACCCTTTTCTTCCCTGTCTTATAGTAGAGGATGCTCACTATATTTTGGACCATTCATCTGTTGACTGGTGTTGATGTTTTTAAGTAATAAGAGACAGCGTGTCTTAGTTATTAATAATTTGTGACATGAGCATCATGATTCCTTGTATGTCTTCCTTTTACTCTCTTTTCTTTTACTTTCATCAATTATGATCATGTTGTATCTGATACCTTCAAATTTGCAGATAGTAAATTGGAGAAATTATTTGAAATTTCCTGAAGAAGTTAAACTTTCAGCAGAGGCCAAGGATCTTATTAGTAGACTCCTGTGTAATGTTGAGCAAAGGCTTGGAACGAAAGGGGCTGATGAAATAAAGGTGGCGTGGTGTATTATTTTCAGAATTCTATAGTTTACTGTTGGTTACAGTTGATATAATTGGCTGGTTTGTTATTTCCAGGCTCATCCATGGTTCAAAGGTATTGAATGGGACAAGTTGTACCAAATGAAAGCTGCTTTTATTCCTGAGGTTAACGATGAATTAGATACTCAAAATTTTGAGAAGTTTGAAGAGGTATATTTATACATGTTTATTTTCATAGGTATAGATGTGGTTTTTATCTGTCTGTACTAACCCCTTGCTGCTTAATTTACTATTGATGTGTAGGTTGACAACCAAACTCAACCTTCCTCAAAATCAGGCCCATGGAGAAAGGTTAGTTCTAATTATTATTGAAGTTTGAAAATTGTTAGTGTATTATAGCTGGGGTAATTGTGGTGATGTTTTTAATTGGCACAATATTTACTAGTGGACTTTCAGTATCCCAGTTCTTCTTCTTTGAAGATTAATTAAGGTGTGAGATGATGGGTTGTGTAAATGGTAAAGCTGCTGCAATATGCTCCTATCCCATGTGTGTCTTTTCAGATTTATCTATCTGGTGGTTTGTCTATTACTTATTCGTGCTTATCATCCCCAGATAGCAGCATAGTGTTTAAATCTAAAAATGCTTCTTGTCGGTGTCTGCCACAACAAGAAGCCGAGTGATTGCTATTTTAGATATTATAATGCAAACTAAATAAATTATACTACACATATAAACTCAATTACGAACAATTCAAAGAAAATTACTAGCCCAAATATGTCTAAACAATGTCTTAATTGGATACCTAACAGGCTTAACTTGAAGCCCCTCATTGTTGTCCACTTCAATTTGGATTAATTGGCCCAACTTGGGTTCCCCTTCCATATTTTTTTCCTGAGATTGAATATGAGGCCTCCTTTGCCTTAGTCATATGTCCTCCTAACACAATTAAAGGATCGTCCTTCTGAGCTTCCCTCTTTTCTCTTGATGGCCTTCCTCTTGTTCTTCATTACCCTTTGTAGTGCTAATATGTACATGAAACAATAAATATATTTCATAGAGCATGCAGTGAAAGAAGTAAGAACTAAGGTCCTTTGATAGTTTGACTAACTTTCATTTGATTGATTAGCTTTCTTTGGGTCGCAAATTTGCTTTAGATGATGACATTGGGATTTTATCAAATTTTGGTTACAAAAGCTCTAAATACAAATGCGTCTTTATTGAAATTCATTGATGACTATTGTTGATATGGAATGTTCACGTCTGGATTTGTAACTTGCCATGTTATTTTCTGCAGATGCTGTCGTCTAAAGATGTTAACTTTGTTGGGTACACATATAAGAACTTTGAAATCGTGAATGATGATCAACTACCTGAAATTGGTTCGTACATTTTCATCTGTGTGTAATATATTTTGTTTATGCTTTGTTTAAACCCTTTTGTCTCATTTTCATAATTTTCGTTTTATAATAATAAGAAAGTTCCAAAGTTCCTCTTGAAGATATTGCTTCTAATACTCTAATATATTTTTTACTCGTGACAATGTGAATCTAATGGGAAGGTTTTGTCCTCTATCAATTTTATTTGTAATTAACATGAAGTGTTTATCACTAGCTAGGGTTTTATCGAGTAATGTTCTTTGATAAACTTACACTTCAATTGTGGCTTAGTTTTAACATTCAATATTGTACAATACTTTGCGTAGTTTGTGCAAACATTTTACCTTCTAATAATTAATGTACTGGAGTCTACTTTTTAAGTTTTATCAACAGTTGTCAGCCCTTTTAAACCCATTTATTTTGTCCTTTAAAGCAACAAACCTGTGGGAAAAAAATGGTGCATCTGATCTTACTGAAGAAAGAAAACTATGTATATCATGTTAATGCTACCACTTGCAAAATTCTTGTGGATACATCCAATTGACTATAATTTCAATAAAATGTTGCATTTCATGTTTTTATTACTCCCGTCACATACCAAATTTATTGTTCTTTTCCAAATTGATTCATCTTGACACTAATCTTCACAAACAATATGGATGTGTATCAGCTGAATTGAAGAAGAAGAGCACAAAAACTAAGCGGCCATCTATCAAGACCCTATTTGGTAAGCATGTGCCTGTTGTTTCTGCCTTTTGACCACTATATGTGTTGATTTGTTTGAGATCTAGTAATTCGCTTCACTTATAAGTAATGTTGTGATAGCAAATACCTCCATCGTAGAACTATGCATCCTTCTTCATGACATTATAGTTTGGTTTTTCACACACCTCTGATATTTTACCATATTGAACCTCTTTTCAGGTGATAATTTAAAAGTTATGTGAATGAGATACTAAACTACCAACATTTGTGTTAATAAGGTTATCTCAAGTAATAGATCAGCAATAATATACGTTATATTTGCTCAAGGCAACAATAATTGAATTGGATCTTGGATCAGTGTAAAAAGTGTGCAGAATATTGAAATTGGAAAACCGTGTTGTTTAGTAGAATAAATATATGTTACTATTGATGTTGAACAATTCAAGTTCAAGAGCAAAAGGAAAAGATGTCTTCCCTTTTACATATAGAGACAACAGCTATTTAACATTGAGGCAGAAAAGCTTGAAAGTTTTAACTGTCTTGTGGTTATTAAATTGAGCTAATCACTGGCTGCAGATGATGAATCAGCAACGGTTGCTAATCAACCTGCCCAAGGGAGCTTCTTAAAACTCTTACCTACTCAACGTGAAGTTCCTGTGCAGAGTGAATCTCAATGATCTGAGTTAGTATATTTTACAGGGCTTTTACATGGCCATTGAGGTATGACCAGAGAGTTGAATACTGATGGTTTTAGTCTTTCCCACATTCTTTTGTTAGTTTGGCGTGGATAGTTATGGGAGCAAAGGCTCTGAAACTTTGTCGTTTTGGATAGCTGGGTTTTGGGTTGATTGGTATATTTGTCTGTAGAAAAAAAATCTTTAAAGGTATATATTCTTTACATTTTTGGTTGGTGTTGTATTCTTTTGTTCACCATTTATCAAGCTGCAATGTATTGAGAATCCAAGTTATTTCTTTCTTGTAATTAAGTTACTGCTGACGTGCTGACAAGAAAGTGCAATTCTCACATTCTTTTTACTATCATGTAGAAATTCATTACTTTGTAAGGTAACATTTTCTTCTGAACCTCACTTCAAAAGCTCTAGTCTTTGCAACTTAAATCTTTGTGCTCATTCTTTTATGGGATATGGCATGTCAGATTACATAATGTTTGAATATCCACATTAATTGTTTCTTGAAGATAAAATTGTCCTTGCAATACATTGGGTTGGTATCACCAATTTTAAATGCAAATGAGGTGATGAACTAACCACGTAACTTATCTAGCAAAATGAACATATACTCCTCCACAACCCATAATGAGTGGCATCTAGCCAAGTCAATCTTATCTGTTATCTTAGTTCATTCATAAATAAATTCGTTGAATTCTATAACTTACTTTTAGGATGGTTAGTGATTCATTCACATCTTTCTAATTCAATATCTTCTAATCAATAATTAGTAGACCAAAATTAATCGAATAACATTTTTTTGAAAAATGTACTTTTTATGTAATATTTTAAGATGTAAAAAAAAAGGATAGTTGATTTTTAAAATATATTTCCCAAGGTTCTGTATATAAGAAACATATAACCATTTTCAAATGCATAATTATGTTGGGGTATTGTATGCTCGACCCTGTCTCCACTAGTTTTGATGTGATTTAATTGTGTGATTTTAATCTTGTTTTTCATAATAAATAAACACCGATCAAAATTCACGTTGGTTATATTTCCATTCTTCTTTATCGAAAAGGCAAGTCATTTGAAGGGAAAATAAAGTTTTTGTTTTCTTGACACGAAAGGTTTTGTGATACATGTCTTATACACTAATCCATGTTGGTTAAATAGGTTACCAAATTAGGAAAGGTATTTTCTTGTAGAGTATCCTTTAGGTTGAGGTTTCTTCAAACATTCACTTCTGGTCAAGGAGTTAAACGCCCCCAAAAACCTTAAATTTTATAGATAGAGGTAAGTTAACATTTTCATCATTTGGTGATAAATTGTGACATCCATCACATCAAAAAGCATGGAGGCTTGGAGATCTTGGTTATGTTTATTGTAAGAAGATATGTCATTACAGAAAAGAGGGAAGAAACTGCCAAAAACATGTGATGTTGGCTTCAAATGGGAAGGGATAGAGTTTCAAGTTTGTAAAACAATACTACTTCCTCCTCAACTCATTATATGACACTCATGATTAGTGTACTGTATGGCTCACCGTCGGTTAGGCGAACCAAGAACAAGTGGCCGTAGACTGTTTGTTATAGGTGGACCTTTTCTTGATACATTGATGTGATAATCTCTCCGGAGTGCTTTAAAGGAGCCCACAACCAAATACCACCTGCATTCAATTCTAATTGAACTTTGTCTCCACCTCTGTGGAGACCCTCATTGATGAGGATGTATATATTTGCTCCATCCTCGTCCTCATACCCACTATAATACTAATTCCCACCATATCGTGTCCCGATTTAAATTATTAAAATGTTCATAGTCAATGAAATAACCTTATATATATATATATATATATATATATATATATATATATATATATATATATATATATATATATATTTATTATTATTAATGAGTTAACTGTTACTAAATTTCAAGGTATTACTATAATAACAAGTATATTAAAATTTACTAAAAATGTAATGATACATTGATAATCAGTATTAATTACATAATTTGTTGAAAATTATTTATCTTATTAATTGTTATAACATTATTAATTGATTTAGATGTTATTATTATTATTATTATTATTATTATTATTGTATTACTATAAAAGAGTTATTTATTTCTATATTTATGTACAAGGATACATATATTTGATGTATACATTTTTTTTATTCTTAATAATATAATTATTAACTTATTTGTTAAGACAATTGTATGATTTATATCAGTTTCAATTTTATTATTATTTTTATTGATTTTTTAATTAGTTTTTAATTTTTAATTTTAGATTAAACTTTTACTAAGAATTATTTATATTTTATTTAGTAATATTTATGCAGTTTGTTGTACTTTTAAATTTGAATTACAAATTTAAATAAAAATTATGTATAATTTATTTGGCAATATTCTATTATTTGGTGTACTCTCAAATTTAGGTTAAAATTTGTATTAAGATTTATTTATATTTTTTGGCAATACTTTTGGAACTCACATTATTTTTGTTTTTATAATTTAGTTATTTCTACTAATTTAAAATTTTAACATACGTTCTTTATTTTGTGCTCTTGTAATTTCAAAAAATTCCATTTTTTCAATATTTTCATTAATAATTTATTATTTTAAAATATTTGTAGTATGTTATTGTACCGTTTATAAATTAAATTAGCTTGAATTTGAAAAATTACACTAACAAATATTTAAAAACACGTACATACAAACGTGTATATATATATATATATATATCCCAGTTATCATGTAAAGAGAGTTAATTTTTGTTTTTTAAGTCTAATTATTTTTTTAATTTATATCATTATTATCTAAAAGATATATCCTTTTTGTGTATACATATTTTTTTAATTTCTTTTTATTAAATAACATTTTTTAAACTAAGATAATCATCTTACAAATTTTACCATTTAACATTATTTCTTTTAAATTGAACCAATTTTTTTTTTAATTTGACAATTTTTATTAAATTTAACTATTTTTTAAAGTAGAATAATTATCTAAAATTATATATAATAAAGAAGATTATCCTTTTTATATTTACATTTCATTATTCTAATTTTATCCTTTACAATATAATTATTTGTTAAATTTTTAAAAATTAATCATTATGTTTACCTGTTTTCTATAAAAGAATTTTTTTTATTAATTGTTAATTTTTTCTGATCATTTTACTTTACTTTTATTAAATATATAAATTTATTTTATATGTTAATTTAACAACATTATAATATCATTATCTACTAATATCTCATAATATAATATTATACATATTTAAGAAAAACATGTTATTGAAATATATTTTTTTTCTTAAATTTTTTTATATTATTTTTATTATCATTAAAAAATAAATAAATCCCCTACATGCATGTATTTCAACAAGAAAGTATAACAAACTATAATAAGTTATTACGTTTCATAAATTTTATGAAATTATTTATCTGATTAATTGTCATAACATTATTAATTGATTTAGATGTTATTATTAGTGTATCATTATAAAAGAGTTACGAATAGATAATGTAAATAAAAGAAAAACCATTTCTCTTGTTAATACTTCATTTGTCTTCTTTATATATATATATATATATATATATATATATATATATATATATATATATATATATATATATATATATATATTCTCTTAAACCTTCCGTTCTGGAACATAGCACCTTTCTCCCCTCTCCTTCCATCTCCACCTGCGGCATCTACCTTCATTTTTTTTAGCACTGAAAAACCAGACATTGTACCTCAACCGTGGCCCTTCCCTCCTAAATTTCTCCAATCATTCAAAAACCCAACCACACTCCAACCCCACCACAACACAACACAAACCAACTCCTTAAAAATTAACATCATTCTTAACCATCTCTTTGTCAGAAACCACACACTAAATCCAATATGCAAATCCTCTACCTCGCCATCATTTCCCTCTCTCTCCTTCTCTTCCACAACACAAACACCTTCATCCTAGTCCAAGCCCTCACCTCGCCCTCAGACATTGCAGCCCTCAGAGCCTTCAAGGCCTCGATCAAACCCTCCTCCATCGCACCCTGGTCCTGCCTCGCCTCATGGAACTTCACCACCGATCCCTGCTCAATACCTCGCCGCACCAGCTTCATCTGCGGCCTCACCTGCACCGCTGATTCCAAAACTATCAACCAAATCACTCTCGACCCAGCAGGCTACTCCGGCACACTCACCCCCCTAATCTCTCAACTCACACAACTCACCACACTTGACCTCTCCGATAACAACTTTTTCGGCTCAATCCCCTCTTCAATCTCCTCCCTCTCCAACCTCCAAACCTTAACCCTCCGATCCAATTTCTTCTCAGCCTCAATTCCTCCCTCCATAACCACTCTTAAATCACTCCAATCTCTTGATCTTTCACACAATTCTCTTTCTGGGTATCTTCCAAACTCCATGAACTCCCTCGCCAAACTCCGTAGGCTCGATCTCAGCTTCAACAATCTCACCGGTTCAATCCCCAAACTCCCACCCAACTTGCTCGAACTCGCGATCAAGGCCAATTCTCTATCTGGGCCTCTCCAAAAACAGAACTTTCAAGGGATGAACCAGTTAGAAGTGGTGGAGCTAAGCGATAACGCCCTCACAGGAACCGTGGAATCCTGGTTCTTCTCTTTACCGTCGCTGCAGCAGGTAAACTTGGCCAACAACACCTTCACGGCGACGCAGATCTCGGGACCACGCCCGGCCCCCAGCAGCGGCAACCTCGTTGCCCTCGACCTTGGGTTTAACAGAATCCAAGGCTACGCCCCCGCGAATCTCGCCTCGTTTCCAGTGCTGTCGTTCCTGTCGCTTCGCTACAACGTGCTACGTGGCGCGATCCCTGTGGAGTACGGGCAAATGAAGTCCATAAGGAGGCTCTTCCTCGACGGAAACTTCCTCCTCGGAAAGCCGCCGGTTGGGCTTGTCGCCGGCGGCACGGAGGTCACCGGAAGTCTGGGGGACAATTGTCTGAAGGAGTGTCCAAGGTCATCGCAGCTGTGCTCGCCGGCACAGAAACCAATCTCAGTTTGCAAGCGAGCCTACAGTGGTAGACCAACACCGATACCTGTTGTCGGTTAAAATAAATTAAAAAATTAAACTATAAATAGATAGGTTTTTGTACTTTTTTTTTCTTAAAAAAAGGTTTTTGTTAGAAGTGCGTTACTAGTGAATAAAAGATGATGGTGCCAGTAAAGTATAGAGTGAGAATGGTAATGCAATAGTGTTCATACTTTCCCTGTTCTTGCGAGGATGACGTTGACATCTTGAATTTTTAAATAATTTAGATTACAGCTATACCACACAAATGAGAACACATGTGCATGATACAGTGTTGTGCATTGATTTAGTTTGAAAGGTTTAGATGCGAAGTTTGTGATGGGCCCAGCAGCGTCCACGATGAGAGGCCCATATCTGTTGTGGAGTTGAAGGAAGCCCCGTCCCTTCCACCGACTACCCGTCAAAAACGTCTATACATCTTATGAACAAAAAACAAAACCATAAATAATCACACTCTCCCGCTTTATTATTTTTCCATCACGTGTTTTAAGACAAGTAATGTATTATATGCACAATCTTATTTTAGTTAAAATAATTGAAATTTGATTCAGATCAACTCATACTCGAGTGAGAGAGCTATTTTGTGACCACTTCGCATTTGAGCTTAGAGATGTCAAATAATTCTGTTTCTGTGGGTATTATCCGAACCCGTCACGTTTTGACGGGGAATCCCCGCATTGACTGGGTATGGGTATGGGGAATCCCCGACTTTTTCAGTTGGGTATGTGGATGTACATATACCCGCCATAATACCCGTCTCTGCCATATCGTCATTCTCGTTTAAATTATTAAAATATTCACAATTAATCAAGTAACCCCTATATATATATATATTTTTTTTTTCTATTTTTTATTTCTTTTAATTATTTCATTT
>Ga0214542_1002735_pt1 | contig 36289 bp, 17 predicted proteins | sample CNSS1metaG_FD_160096 | JGI IMG/M metagenome (GOLD analysis project Ga0214542, IMG submission 160096) | Root nodule microbial communities from cowpea collected in UCLA plant growth center, Los Angeles, California, USA - CNSS1 | ecosystem: Host-associated > Plants > Roots > Nodule | place: USA...
AATATGGAACTCCGTCTCATATCATTATCATGCCACATTGATACCAACCCTTTCATGTCTCATGTCGAACTCATACCAAACTCATCATTTCAATTCCATGAATCATCTCATGCATATATCATACTCACATCAAGTTAGAGCTCATAAATCACAACTCATACGCCCTCCCATTTCATGTATACTCATTCATTTCATATTTGAACATAGCAATACAACCAAGCATATATTTAATACCTCAAATAAGGATTCCAAACAGTACCCACACATTCTCTCGCCCAACCTTCGCTTAGGCCAGAGGCCCTCGCTCAAGTGAGAGGGGTTCTCTCGCTTAAGCGACAGGCCCTCGCTTAGGCGAGATCGCGACAGAGGCGAACGAGTGTTTCTCGCGTACTCGCTTAGGCGAGTCCTCCCTTGCCTAAGCGAGCCCGCTCCTCGCCCAAAAGTGAGGCCCCTCGCCTGGGCTACAACTGCAGCGACCCATCCTCAAACTCCCACGCAAGCTCGCTTAGGCGAGCGTTTCTCGCCTGAGCGAGATAACACCTCGCTCAAAACTAAGACCCTCCGCCTGAGCGAGAGCTCGAGTGCGAGCTGAGGTTGATTCTCTACAAGTCTCACCTAGGCGAGACCAAGTCGCTTGGGCGAGATCAACAAACTACGCCACTGTTCAACCTGTATCAGTTATACATTCGCACCCAATAATATTTCCAGCCATCTTATACGTTCACAATAACATGCAATCTCAACCAATCACGATACAAATACACAACCACAGAAAACGCATCACACAACCAGAGGGTTCTAGCTTCCCTTACCTGGAAAAGGGCCAACAGTTGGGTTCTTGGGTGTAAACAGGGAAAGGCAACAGCTCCTAGAGCGGTTTAGCGAGCTGGAAACAAAAGAACAGAAGGACATGAAGCCACTTAGTATGACCCTAGTTGGAACTCGAAGCAACTGTGCTAAACAAGAGAGGTATGGAATGGGATGCAACTTACGTGGAACGAAACTGGCTCGAACAAGTGCGACGGAGCTCCAAGGCTGAATCCTATCGGAGAGGGTGACGACTACTCAAAGGGGGTTAGAAAATCTGTTTCAACAAAGTGAGAAGAATGAGGTTTAGGGTAGACTTAGGGTTTGTTTCCCTTTGGGCCAACCCTTAGGCCCAACTCACATGGGGCAGCCCTTTTAATTTATGGCAGAAAAATATTGGGTCTTACATATAATCCTTACAAGTATAAAATAAGTATTTATTAATGTTTGATGTATACTATGAAATGCTTAATGCTTTGTATATATCTGACAATAATTATACCAATGTCATAGGACCTATCAATATTTCTAGTTGGACAACCCAAGGAAAAGCGGCCGAAGATCGTCCGTTACAAGCAGACTATCCAACAGTTAGGGTCTAAAGTTGTGAACTTTCTGGCAATTTTTCCAGAGTGATTTTAGGGAGCTCACAACCGAACGGCCCCAAGGGCAAGCGGTTGAAGGCCGCCCACAACGGTCGGTCGACCCTGGTGATAAGTAATTGAAAATCACATTGAGATCCTTCTTAATGTTAGCGTCGACAAACACCGACCATAACTTGTCATTCTCATCCGACTATTAGGGCACAAGGACATGGTTAGTCGGCACGCGTATGTTCAGCATCGTTAGTCGGGCATATCAAAAAAATATAAGATTTGTAGTTAAAGTAAAACAAGTCAGTAGTAAAGTTTAAAATGCAACTGGGTCATGATTAAGAAAACCCTAATCATAGGTCATATAGAAAACTATAAATAGGAGCCCAAGGTAAGTTGGTGAAGACTTTTACTTCACATTTATTATAGCATTAACTGCATACCACTGAACGGACTTGAACTGACTTAAGGATCGGAGCCTAATCGACAGGTACCCCGATCGTCTAGACAACCGAACAAGATTAAGGGAAAGAAGACTAAATAACACGAAAGGAGAAATCGTGACAAAAGAAAAAGGAGATTCAATGAATGTTTTATATAGGTGCTCGATCCCTATACCTAAAACAATACTTATTACATGTTCAAGCACAATCTTATTTGACTTAATATATTCCCTTGCATATGTTATGTTCAAGTATGCATTTGCATCATAGCTGCATCTATTAGATGAAACACATTTTGAACATAATTGCATTTTTCTAACTACACAAGATATGTTTGTTGGGTTAGAATGAATATTTTATGTGTGACATTATCTAACACGCTTAAAATTATGTTTACACTTAGTTGTTTAAGTACATAATTAAAATCAAATAAAGGATTTGTTGATGTCTTAACTCATTTAAACCAATTAAATCATAAATAAATACTTTGAAAAAACTTTTAAAACAAAGTATAAATATCAAGCATCACACCCTCACTCAAACAAACCTTAAACCTAATAATTATAACTCAAACAATTATGGAATTATCAAATCTTTATCAAGGTTGAGCAAAACTTCATCAAATCCTCATCTTCATATGGTTACATACATTGAATCATGTATTCAGGTTTATCAAATTAGCAACTAAAGGGTATTAAGAACAAAAAGCATCGACTAAACCAAAATGTACACATTAGTCACAAAATATGGAATTTACTTTTATTTTTAGGTCATGAGCTAAATCAAATCGATGTTAATAGTGTCTGAACTATATCCTAATAGAGAAATTTATGTAGAATAATAGAGCTTGTTGAGAATGCAAGTACGAGTCTAAGTTTCACATTGAGTAAAAATGAGAAAGTTGAGTATCATATAAAAATAAATACCCATAAACTCATCGTCTCAAAAGTTGTGGATTAAAAGTGATATCAATCATTTATATGGGAATTGGGCTAATGTCTCTTCGAACTTAGTATGAAAATTTTAGTTCCTTTTTATTAAAAGTAGGTTTTGAAAAAAACAAAGTCTATAGCATTAATCCAGACAAACTTTGTGTCTAACTTCCATATAGTTCAAATTTATGTTGACAATAATCTTTTCGATGTTGCTAATGAACCTCTTTTTGAGAATTTTCTAAGCTTTGAGTAAGTTGGAAGTTTTTCCTGCGATATCAGATCATGCAAAACAAAACAAAAAAATGACATTTACATTTATTGACGACAAGGTAAAAAGGACCATCTTAAATTCAATTTGGACTGAAAAAATGAAAACTCCCCGTAAATCCAACGATTTTAATAAGACTAGATGAGGAATTATGGAAGTGGAAAACATAGTCTATCGTTAAATGATTAGTTCACTTTTATACTTTAATTTAGACCTAACATAATGTTTGTTGTGTTTGTGGGATATTTTCAATCTAACCCAAAAGAAGTTCATTTAATAGCAGTTATTTTTTGTTATCTTATTGAACATTTAACCTTAGAATTTTCTTTATAAGTGTAGAGAAGATTTTAGATAGCTGAACTATATAGTATTTCATTGGAGACAACCTTGTATCATGTGCAAACAAAAGCAATAAACCATATCTCTCAAATACTAAAGTATAATACATTTCAATAAGTTGTTTCTTACAACTGCAATTAATAAAAAACTAACTACAAAACTACAATATCTATGAAAGTAAATCCTTTCTAGAAATTCCATTTTTTGCATTCACTTAGCAAATTAATATAATTTTTAAGATATTTTACTTCCTCCTTAAATAAAACTAGTTACATAAAATATGAGATTATTCTATAGTTAATTATTAGAATAAAATGTTCACTTGGGTTTGATAAGGATTAACCTTATCTTTATGTATATTCGTTTACAATGAAACGTTAGAAATATGTTGCTTTTTTGTAAAAAGATTTTAGTGTATGCTGATTTTTTAGATTCGAACATTTTATTTTATTTTTTTAGTATTTTAATGATATTATATATTTTCGTAATTCACATTGTATCAAACATAAGATAGTGCAAAAGACCACACCTTATAAATAATATAATGGACGGAAAATGTATAGGCATATACATTGACATTGTAAACTGATCCATGAATTTTATTTAAGGAAAATATTTGATAAAATCATATATATATATATATATATATATATATATATATATATATATTTATATGATTATTTTTAAAATACATTATTTTTCAATGATTTATTTTAAAAAATATTAAGTACTATATATATAAGATGACTTATATGGATATAAATGTATGATGACAATCATTTGACTGTAAAAGGATAGGGTGAAGTATAGAAGTCATTTGAATTTATATATATATATATATATATATATATATATATATATATATATATATATATAATGATTTTTTTATATATAAAAATACTCTAAAAATCCAATATTACTAAAAAGATGGTGCAAACTTTAATGGAAAAGTATGGTTTAAATAAACATTATAAATTCATTACTAAGGATATAATGTGTATATTAATATTTATACAATTCTTCCTATATTTTGAATAAATTTTATCAAAAAGAAAATTAAACTATATATATTAGAGTAAACTATTTTTTGTTACATTAAAAACCTAAAACAATAGTGTATTTATAACTTTATGTAATGTATATAATTCAAAACATAATATGCATAAAAACCATATATAAATTACTTTATCACAATATTTCATCAAAAAATAATAAAATGTTTATGTTCTATTTTTAAATATAAAAATGTTAAAAGCAAATGCCCTCAACGGAAAAATCAATAAAGTATATCCAAGCAAAAGTATCCTTTGAACCCCATGCAAGGGCTATCACGCACATGAACAATATCTAAATAGCCATGACCTAAAATTCCCAACAAAATACATATAAAAATTATTATTATTATTTTTACAGAAAATACATTGATCATACAAGCCGTTATTTTCTCCTTTTGAAAATCTCACATCAGCACGCGCATTTCCGCAAATCTTGTATCGCTATCACTATTCAACTCAAAAGTATCGAACACGAAGGCAAATTATAAAAGTAGCACTCGTTTGGATCGGCACAAAATTTGGTAACCCACAAATGAAGATCCTGATATAAAGAGGAGAAACAATAACTCATGTCGTTCTCTTTTTATACATATAGGATCTTTTCTACATTGCTTACAACTTATGATTGATGTGTTATTTCAATTAGTTTTAATTTTTTTATTGATTGAAAACTTTATTTTATCTTATTATTAGTGTCTGTTAAAAAGCTATGGTTTGCAATTATTTGTAGCTTTTCTTTAGCAATTAATAATGTTTCTATAGTCTTTTTCTTTTAAACACTAGTTTCAAGATTTTAATTTTTTATGTTTAATTTTAAAAAAAAAATATTAAGTTGGTGAAGATTGGGTCAATAAAAAACTTCTAAAAAGGAAAAGAGCAAGAAACGTAAAGGCCAAACACTGAGAGATATAGAAAAATTGATTTTGTTCTACCTTTTTATTGATCAAGGAGTCAATATATATACAAGACGGAAAAAGACGAAACAAAATACAGCATAAGATATCCTGGCGACAAATAACAAAATACAAACAAGAAAAAGACAAAATAAGAATAAAATAAAAAATGTAAAGATATACAATCATATTTGTGAATTATCCTTAATGGTTTTTTCTTTTAGTTTTTATGTCATATGATGTTGTAAATCGTCTATAGTATTCTTCCCAACACAGAATATTTAAGATTGCTTGAAAGCATTAAAAAAAATTGTAAACATTTGTTAGATCTAAGTTCAACATACGTTGTGTTTAGTTTTTGATTGTACGTTTAAATAATTAATAGTAAAACCAAATTTTATGTGTATCAGATCATGTTAGATGCAAAGTATCAAATCTCTTCCAATAATTTGATTGCATTGTCTTACAAATATATTGGTCAAAGACATTCTCAATGTTCTCATAACGAGAATGTTCTATTTTTCTAGGTTGTCTTTTAATCTTGTAAAAAATCTTATTATGTGTGTGAACTTATATTTGTTTATTATAAGTCACAATACGAGTGGTTTGTTGAATTTACATAGGGATTTCATTAGAGAGATATAAACATTAATGAAACTTGAACCCAACCACACAAGACATTGACATCATTTTCAACCCAAAACCTTAAAACAATGGGTTTATGGATCTTCGTCCTTATATGATGCTCCACTTTCTCATTTTTACCCAATGTGGGACTTAGACTCAGTCTTGGATTTCCAACAATCTGCCCCTCAAGGGTGAGTCCCTTCCACCACATTGGTACACACCCCTTCTAGCGGAAGCATTCAAGTATCCCTTCTCGTACCCATGTTCTTCTTAACGGGACATGCTTACTTGGAACCTTTGCCAAGAAGATTTTCTATACAGGGACATTGTACTCATCTGAGCCGATCCCCAAGACAAATCATCGGCTCTGATATCACTTGTTGGGTCTACAAAGGGGGTTTCGCTAGGGAGATATAACACCAATGAGACTTGAGTCCAACCACATAAGGCATTGACACCACTCTCAACCCAAAACCTTAAGGCAATGGGTTTATGGGTCTTCGTTCTTATATGGTGCTCCAATTTCTCATTTCTACCCAATGTGAGACTTAGACTCACTCTTGGCTTCCCAACATGATTTTATTCCTCTTGGATACAGTACATTAAAGATAGTCCCATTACAACAAGACAAACCACAAGTTGAAAGGTTACTTAAACCAATTAAATCAACTTAGAATAAAAAAGAGTTAGCATAGTCTATGATGGATGGACAATTCTCAAAGAAAACCTTTAATTAATTTTGTATCCACCAATAAGGAAATCCTATTTTTTGAAAGTTGTTGGTGCTTCTAATGAAATAAAAAAAAACATTACATAACTAATAGAATGACTCATTTTATTAAAGAAGTAGGGAAAGAAAATGTTGTGCAAGTTATAATCGATAATTCTCATGTGAGCAAAGTTGTTGGAATGATCACTTACCTTGTGTTTAGATGAGGGATTTCAACAATTAGTAGAAATTGAAAATCATAATATTTGAGTTACTAACAATTCAATTCCATTCATTTCTTAAATAGTTTGTTTGACTAGGCTCGACCTTCGACCTAACCGACTGGACTCGACCTCGACCTAGGCCAACTCAGCTTGAAATCGGCCAGGGCCGAATTGGCTCGATCTTAAACTAGGCCAACTTGGCTCGATCTCGAACGTGCCGACTCGGCTCGACGTTCGGTCCCAACCAACTCGACCCGACCTTCGGCCTTGGCTTACTCGGTCCAACCTTCAACCTTGGCTTAGTCGGCTCGACCTCCACCCAGAGCTGAGTAACCAAACCTCTGACCCAAGCTGAGCACCCAACCTTCGGCGCAGACCGACTCAACCCAACCTTCAGATTGGGCTAACTTAACCTAACCTTTAAATTGAGTTGACGCAACTCCAACTTTAGCTTTGGCCGACTCAGCTCAACTTGCGGCCTAAGCTCACTTGGTTCAATTTCGGTCCAAGTCAACTTAGATCAACTTAGTCTGGGTCGACTTGGCGCTAGCTTCAGCCCAGACTAAGTTGGCTCGACCTTTTCTCCACCCCACTCAGCTCAACCTTCTTCCCAACTAGACCTTCGGCTCGAGCCGACTCTACTCGACCTTTGGCCTGAACCGACTCGACTCAATTTTTGTCCCTGATCGATTAGTCTTGCCCTTCGGTCCAGGTAGACTTGGATCAACTTTCGGCTTAGGCTAACTAGTCTCGACCTTCGGCTAGAGCCAACTCAACTCGACCATTGTTTGGCCGACTCAGCTTGACCTTCGTCATGGGAACACTCGACCCGACCTTTGACTCTAAGTTACTCGATCTAACCTTTGAACCTAGCTTAATCGGTCGAATCTCCGGCCTGGGCCTATGGGACCTGACCCGACCTCTGGCCTACACTAACTTGACCCAAACTTTAACCTACACTGACTCGACTCAAACTTTAACCTACGTTGACTCGACCCAACCTTGACCCAATCAAATAGACCTTTTGCGTGGACTGACTTGACTCGACCATCAATCCTAGCCAACTCGGGTTTAGCTTCGTCTTAGGCCGAGACCTTTTGCTAAATCTAACTCGGTTCAACTTCGGTCTGAGTCGACTCGACACCACTTTGGCCTAGGCTAACTTGGCACCAACTTTGGCCCGGGTCGACTCGGCTCAACCGTCGGTCCGAGCCAACTCGACTCGACCTTCATACTCGGTCGACCTTAGGCCCGGGCCAATTGGGTTGAACCTTCGGCCTCAGCCAACTCGACTCGACCTTCGACTCGAGAAGACTTGGTTCAACCTTCGACCTTGGCCAACTAGTCTCGACCTTCAACACGGGCCGACTTGACTCGACCATTGTCCTTTGGTGACTCGGTTCGACCTTCATCTTGGGCCAAGTCAGCTCGACCCTCGATTTGGGCCATTTGATTCAACCTTCACGAATGGAGTGATAGTAGAGTGAAAATGAGTGAAATTTCAATTTTCTTATAGTTTTGAAGGTATCTTCTATAAAATCCATTTGAAATACCTTCCAAAATTCTTTAAATTTGAATTTCTTTCGAATTACTTTATCCAAACAAGTCATTTTAGAGTAAAGAATTTCAAATTTTTCAAATAAATGAATTACCCTTCTAAATTGTCTCATCCAAGCACAATATGAAGGTTTTATTTCTTAAAGTTTTTTGTACACCTTGTGTTATGTACACATTCAATCTTGCCTTGGAAAACATATATGCAACAAAGAATGTTAAAGGGAATGATGTTGTTTATGGTGGATGTAGTTGGATTAAAAATTATTGATGATGGTTCCTTTTTTTGGGAATTTTATCATAAACAATATTGAAATTGACCATTTTCAATTGTTTCTCACATTTGAAGTTACTTGTTGTAGAAGCTTTGGATCTACTACAATGATTATGAAAATATTTCAATTGTTGAATCATTCATTGCCATCTTTAGTGATTAGCAAATAGTTCCTATAGAGAGGATGATGTGGGCAAAAGCCTAAGTTAGTAAAGATTTTGTTTTGAGTAATGTATGATGGGACAAAATTATGTATATTCGGCTTCGATTGGGTTTTTATATAACAAGCTTAGAGCTTGTGATACAAATAATTCCACTCTTCGTTTGGTCTATGAGATGTGGAACTATGATAAAGAAAGTGAAGACAATTATATATTGGCAAGAAGAAAAATAAGAAAATGATACATCAACATGTTATGAAGTTATTTACAATATACTAATAATAAGGTGGACCAAAAGTTGCACTCTCCATGGCTCATTTTCTGAATCTTAGGTAAATGTATGTTATTAATACGTAGTTTTTTTTCTTCTTAATTTGTATTTATAGGTATTGTAGTGAAGAATGGTTTTAAGAGACTTCAAATAGGAAATGAATAAGTGTCTGAAAATTTGTTCACAACTAATGAGGATAAAATAAAGGTTGCACTTGAATATGTTGATTTTTCATCAAAATAAAATAAATTTTCTTTCTTTTGACTCAATTGAAGATTTGTGGATATTAGATTCTATATCTTGGTAGATGATGCATGGTTCTTCTGACCCTTTCTTTCAAAAGCTAGTTTTGAAATTTATCTTGTTGTTGTGAAAGAAATTAGAGTACCTATTCATTCATTCAATCGTTAAAAAAAAGTTGAATCCTAAAAGAGTAAAAGACTTTGTGTGACAACATTATCTCCCCATATGGAAGTTGTCTTATTTACAAATGATACTCAATGAGAGAATGAATTTAACATTATTCTTATTTCTAGCCAATTAATAGTTATTTGCAATTTTTATTTGTTAAAATGTTTAAAACTACAATTTTGCATTTCTAGTTCTTACATAAAATTGAATTTAATATATTTAACCTACTTAATTTAGATAATATTTATTAATAAATTTACGATTGTGGTATGATATAAAAAACAAAATTAAAAAAACATTACATATTTTTTAATATAAAATTAATAACCATATTAAACTGTGTTTTATTTTAGTATTTTTAGATGAATAACTATGTCAGATATGTGTATCTCGTGCATCATAAATAAAATCTATATCTAGCTAGTTTTGGCAATATGGAAGGCTCTTTATAACTCAAGACTATTAAGACAAGGGTAGCATAATCATAGGATAGTAGTGATGAAACTTACCAATCAAGGAATGCCAAGTAGAGGTGTCAATTTGGCCCCTAGCCCATGGGCTAGTCTTGTCTCACTCTTTATAAAGCTCCCTTTTAGGGGGCCCAAATGAGGGGGCAAAAAAAAAAGGCCCAGCCCCCAAAGCCCCCTTCTCTAATGGGTTAGGGCTAGGGCTAAGGTGGGTTAGGTCCCCCTAAATAATACTATATTAAGCCAGAGTCAAAGATCAAGTCGAGCGATTCGGACGGGTCCGAAGACCCAAACAGGCCCGACGAGCCAAACATGTCCAATCACCCGGACATGTCCGAAGCCCCAAACGGGCTCGACGACCCAGACGGGCCCTAAGGTCCGACGAGTCTGAAGACCTGACGTGCTTGATGACATCGAGAGGCCTGACGACCCAGACAAGCACGATGACCTGAACGAGAATGACAATCCGAACGAGCACGATGACCCGGACAAGCACGACGATCTGGACGGACCGAACGACCCCGACGATTTGGACGGATCGAACGATCCTGATAACCCAGATGGGCCCGACGGTTTGGACAGGCCCAATGATAAGGACGAACCCGAAAATTCAAACTAGTAAGACAACCCAAACGGGGTCGACGATCCCGATAATCCGAACGGACACGACAACTCGAACGGGCTCGATAACCCAGACAGACCCGAGGATCCGGACGGATCCAACGGCCCGAACGGGTCCGACGATCAAGACGAGATTGACTACCCGGACGGGTCCGATGGTTTGGAAGGGCCCAATGATCCAGACGGGACTGACATTCCAGACAGGTGTGACGACCCAAATTGACCCGAGGATCCAAACGGCCATAACGACCCGAACGGACCCGACGGCCTGGACGAACCCAACGATCCAGACGGGCTGGACAATCTAGACATGCCCGACGACTCGGATGGGCTCGACGGCCAAGACGGGCCCGACGACCAGGACAAGCTTGATGACCTAGACTGTCCTGACGACACGGACATGCCCGACAACCCGGATGGACCCGACGATCCAAACGGTCCTGGTGACCCGGATGGGCCCGACGACGACCCAAACGGGTTGTCAAGCCCGTCTCGGTTGTCGTGCTTATCGAGGTTGTCAGGTAAGTCCAGGTCGTTGGGCTTATTCAGGTCGTCGAGCTTGTTCGGGTCGTTGGTCCTGTCCCACAAATAATAATATATTTTAAAAAATAATATATTTTTCTTGTTGAAGATGAAAGTCCATGGGTTGGCCCTGACCCACAGGGCTTTTGTAGGATATTTGGCCCTGTGAGCTTCTTTGATAGGGGCTTTTTTTCAATGTGGGCTTTTTTGGCCAAGTCCACTTGGGCTGGGGCCAAGTCCACTTGGGCTGGGGCCAAGTCCATTTGGGCTAGGGCCAAATCCACATGGGCTAGGACCAAGCCTTGTGGGCTAGGCCAAGTTGACACCTCTAATGCCAAGTGTTCCTTTCAACCAGTTGTAAAGAACAAAGGTATGGTATAACAGTGGTAAATCTGGCCCTCTCTCCTTATGAGAGCAGGTTGACTCAAGGATAAAATCAATAAAGTATTTGTTTTAGGTTAAAAAAAAAGAAAATTTTTAGTAAATTTTTAGTATTAATATTAGTCTATTAAGTTAATTATAAAAGTATGTTTTAAAAAAAATCTCAAATATTTTTTTAATACTAATATATTTCTATTAAATTAATTATAAAATTATGCGCAAGAAAAAAAGAAAAGGCCTCTAAAAAAATTGGTACTCATATATCTTTGTTTAATTAATTATAAGTTTATGTTTGAAAATAACATTTAACTAAATTACAATTAATGTTTTCTAATTTTTATTCATAATAAAAAGAATATTTAATGAGTTAAATGTTTTTTTAACAAATTATAATTTTGTTTGGAAAAAAGAGAATGATTAGTTATCTTTACTATCTTATAATTAATTTTGATTCTATTTACATCCTTAATCCCTCCATGAGATTTCAATTTTGATTTCATTTTCATCTTTTTATCTCTAAGTGACTTTAGTTTTGATTTTATTTTCTTCTTTTATCTTAAGGGTGGGCAAAAATCCAATTCAAGATCCGATCCTCTTTGCTAATTCATTTAATATCCATTTTATTAAAAATCCAATCTATTTAAAATCCATTTTATTGAATTTCAATTTCAATTTGATCTACATTTTATATATTCTATGGATTTGATATCCATTGTCTAATCCATATTTTCAAATATGGATAATTCGAAACATCCAATCCGAACTTTCAATCTAAATTTTTAGTTGAGTTAAGTAGGAGGTCAAGATGGACTAGTCCAAATTTGTCCATATTCAGCCAAGTCGATGCACCACAAATTTGGACGTATTCGACAAAGTTGGCCGTGTACAAAATTTTGCCGTATTTTGGTTGAATTCAGTCGAGTTGGCCTCGGTCAAAATTTGGCCGAGTCGGCCCTAGATCCAAAAAGTTGGTCATATTCGGCCAAGACCAAAAATTCGTCGTATTTAGCCGCGTCGACCCTAACTGAAATTCGGTCAAAATCAATCGACTTAGTCTCAACCGAAATTTGGCTGAGTCTTTGGTCCAAATTTGGCCATATTCGGTCGAGTTGGTGATGAGTGCATATTTTTGCCCTCATATAATGTTTAACTTTGGGTATTTAATTCAAAATTTGCCCTAAATCCAGAACCCATTTTTTATAAAAGAAATTTAAATAAAATTTTGGTATAATTACTCGTATAGTACCCAGTTTGGGGCTAGTGCATCAAATAGGTACCTGGTTTAAAAAAGGGGTTAATTGCATCCTAACTTTTGAAAAAAATGCTTCAATTAGGTCTCTTTCAAATGGAGTTGACTAACACCGTTAGTCAACGTGCCACGTGTCAGTCTATTTTTTTTTAAATTTTAATTTTTTTTAAATTTTTTGAAAAAAATAATAAATGCCACGTGTCAAGTTCCTGTGTGTGACACGTGGCATTGTCAATGCCACGTGTGACACCCCGACTACTATACTAAATAATTATTATTTGATAAAAAGATGGAATTAATTTTTTTTACCATAAGATTATCCTTGAGAGAACATTAATAATAACATAACTTCATATTCATATATATAGTTTACATATGTGTAATTGTTCATGAAATATTACCAAAATATATATTTGTAAAATATTAAGAGTCCTACATCAGAATAGAAGATTTATCTATATTTTTAATATCTCCTAAAGATATTAATAGAAATTATCCATGAGTCAATCTTCAGAAGATTCACCAATAATATCTCGAATAACTCTCACTGAGCAGGTTCCTCTTCTGCTCATGCAACAGGTACATATGAAAGAAAAATATGAAAGGAGTGAGGTCTTTATAAGCCTTAAATATCAATCTTAATAAACTCAACAAACAATACAGACACCGGGGGCCTAGATTTGGACCTACAACCATAAAACTTGATCTTGTTTTACCATACATATGGATCCATATTCCACTTCTGATGATCCATTATGAACATCAAAAGTTACTTTGGGAAGTGATTAGGTAGTTGAGTATTTCTCATAAAATATTGGTACAATCATAATTATTTCTTTCTCGAGAATATTAGCCATTCATCGACTCATAAAAGAGATATATACTCATTACCTAACCTTGGCGATGCCGAGCAGGTATCGGATAGTCCCAAGTTTGGCCTATGAATATCCTAGTCCAGTGCGCTATTTTGAACTATCCAGATATTCACCTACTTGGTAAAACTTCCTTAGACCCCACCATGGTCCCTGCCTTTCATCCCGTAGTGTACCAAACTGTAACTTCCCAAATACAAACACTCTAACACTGGTTTAATCTCAACTTATTGAAATCAAACTTAACTCTTACTTAACTGACATACTCTTGGATATTTTCAAAGGTCATAAAATGTGATGACTATCAAATTATGTCATTGTATAAACTAGACACCAAGAATATAAAACAATGATAAAATGTACATGCAATTTTCTTCTATCCAAGCTCACTGAATAAAATAATATTTACTTTCACTTCACATTTATTTTTGTTTTATAAAATTATAAAATAATGATAAAATAAGAATGAAAGCAAGAACTTTAAATAAATAATTAGATAAGGATTATAACATTATAAATAAATATAATAACAAAAATATAAATTAAACGGGACCAGTGCGTAACTGGAGATATATTAATTGAAATAAATAAACAAGACTCATGCATAACTAGAGATATATTAATTGAAATAAATAAACAGGACCAATGCATAACTGGAGGTAAATAAAATAAAATAAAATAAATAAATAGGACCAGTGCGTAACTAGAGGTAAATAAAATAAAAATAAATAAATAGGACCAGTGTGTAACTGGAGATAAATAAAATAAAATAAATAAATAAGACCAGTGCGTAACTGGAGATAAATAAAATAAAATAAATAAATAGGACCAGTGCATAACTGAAGATAAATAAAATAAAATAAATAGGACTAGTGCGTAACTGGAGATAAATAAAATAAAATAAAATAAATAAATAAATAGGACTAGTGCGTAACTAGAAATAAATAAAATAAAATAAATAAATAAGACTAGTGCGTAACTGGAGATAAATAGATAAATAAACAGGATCAGTGTATAATTAGAGATTAAATAAAATAAATATAAGAGGATAATAAATGAAAATAAGTTAAATGAAAGTAAATAGAATAATACATGAGTCAAAATAAATAAAAGATTAATATAAAACCCATGAGTTTATCAAAATTAATATAAAAAGAGCTTAATTTCACTCCCCCTTACCTTATTGATTGAAGAACACACTAATAATATTTATATATTTGTAGAGGACTAGAATCACTTTAAATTTTTGTTCTAAACTTTCTCTCTCTCTTCTTTCTCTTTCTCTCTCTCCTTTCTTTATCTCTCTCTCCTTTCTTTCTCTTTTCTTTCTTCTCTCTTTCTCTCTCTTCTTTCTTTCTTTCTTTCTTTCTTTCTCTCTTTCTCACTTTCTTACCTTCTCACCATAACTTCTTCCTTCATCTCTATATATATAAGCAAGCCATGTGCTTATTTAGATTTTTCTTTCAAAACCATCATTACCCACATTAATGAAGAGATAATCCTTATCTCTTCATCTTTTTTTTTTTTTCTTTTCTTCTTATCTTTTTATCTCTTCTTCTTCTTTTTTTTTCTATATTTTTTTTACACACACCTATTTAATAAAATTTAAATTAATATTTTTTACCTAATATTTATATATATATATACATATATATATATATATATATATATATTTTATTAGTTTTGTTTTCTTCTTATTGTTATTCTTAATAAGTAAAAACTACATCATGATAAAATATATTTTTAATATTTAAACTACATCATAATAAAATACGAAACATTAGAAAAATAGAAAATTTTCTAAGTGTTTTATTTAAAATAAATAATATAGTTTATTAAAAATAGGGATGTTACACCACGTGACATTCAATGCCACGTGTCAATTATCAAATGTCATTGTGTTGATTTCGATTTAGTTCCCATATATGTCTTTTTGTTTCAATTTAGTACCTAGGTATGTGTATCTGATTCTATTTTGTCCCAATTTTTTTAATAATTAAAATATTTTTGTAATCCATTTTTTATAAGATTAAAAATAATTAAGTACAGATATTTTTACAAAATTAAGTACTAATATTTATATTGTTTCTCTCAATTTCAGACCAAATTTATTATTTGTATAAATGTTATACTAATATATTTTATTAAAATTGACTTTTTAACATATTACTTTATTAATTACTTTTTTATTAAGTACTCATGTTTTGCTAATTTTCATTTTTTTTTCAAAATAGAACAATATTGTCTCTTACTAATTTTAAACCAAAATTTCTACTGGTATGAATGTTATACTAATTTTTTTTATTAAAAATGACTTAATAAAATGACTTTTACCACTAAATTTTATTATAAATATCAAATACTTAATTTTTGTAAAAATTTTATACTTAATTACTTTTAATTTTATAAAAAATGAATTTTAATTATTAAAAAAATATTAGGTCAAAATTGAATCAGATACACATAAGTAGGTACTAAATTGAAACAAAAAAACATATATGGGGACTAAATCGAAATCAACACAATGACATCTCATAGTGATACTGACACGTGGCACTAACAATGACATGTGTCACACATAGGGACTTGACACGTGACATTTTTATTTTTATTTTCTCAAAAAATTAAAAGAATTAATTTTTTTTCAAAAAAAAAAAACCACAGACTGACACGTGGCACGTTGACTAACGGTGTTAGTCAACTTTGTCTGAAAGGGACATAATTGAAGCACTTTTTTAAAAGTTGGGATGCAATTGACACTTTTTTAAAACTGTGTACCTATTTGACATACCAGCCCCAAACTAGGTACTATACATGTAATTATACCTAAAACTTTCTAAGATTTGTGTCCTTAGGGATAAAACGATTGAATTTAGTAGAATTTTGGTCAGGTCCAACTCGGTTGAGTTTCAACATGAGATCAACTCGGTTGACTTTTAGTTGTGGGCGACTCAGCCGAATTTTGACCAGGACCGACTTGGTCAAATTTGGCCGAATTTTGGTTGGGGCTGACTTGGCCAAATTCGAACGAATTTCAGTCGGGGCCGTCTCGGTCGAATATGTCTAAATTTCGGTCAAGACTGACTCGTTAAAATTTGGTTTTATACAATCAAATTTTTGCCAGGGACAACGTGGTCTAAATTTCGGTCGAATACGACCAAATTTGGGCATGATTAACTTGACTAGATTCAGCTGAATTTAGGTCAAGGTCGACGTAACCTAATACGGCCAAATTTTGGCCACATGCGACTCTGCTAAATATGGCCAAATTTTGGCCATAGCCGACTTTATTGAATTGGCCGAATTTCGACCAAAGCTGACTAGGCTGAATACAACTAAAATTTTGTCACGACTAACTCGTTTGAAAACAGATAAATTCTGTTCAGGGTTGACTCAATCGAATATGGTCAAATTTGGGTCAGGGCCTATTCTGTCAAATTTTGGTCAAGGTTGGCTGAACTCAATCTGTCGGTCGGAAACGAATTGATTAAATATGGCAAACTTTTAGTGACTATCATTTAGGGTGAATATGGTCAAATTTCCTCTAGGGTGACACGACTGAACACGGCTAAATTTGAGTCAAAGCCGAAGCAACCGAATTTTGACCAAAGCCAACTCGTCTATATTCGACCGAATTTTAGGTAAGGACGACTCGGCTGAATACGTCAAAATTATTGCACAGGGTTGACTCAGTCGAATATGACAAAATTAGGGTCTAGGTCGACTCGACCAAATATTAGTCGGGGACGACTCGACTAAAGTCAACCAAATTTGGGTCAAAGATGTCTCAGCTTAATAGCACTTAATTCAGTCGCGACCGTGAATATTGTCAAATTTGGGCCAAGGTCGACTCAAACAAATTTTGGTCAAGGTTGACTCGACTGAGTTCGTCAGTTGGAGTCGACTCAGCTGAATATGGCCAAATTTTCATGACAGTCGACTCGACTGAATACGGTCAAATTTCGTCCAAGTCTAACTCGGCCGAATACGACTAAATTTGGGTCATGGCCGACACGGCCAAATTTTGTCCAAGGCCAACTCTTCTGAGTTAGGATGAATTTCAGCTACGACCGACTTGGTTGAATACGACCAAATTTCAGTTGCGATTGACTCAATCGAAACGGCCAAATATTGTCCAGGGATGACTCGGTCGAATACGGCCAAATTTGGGCCTAGGCCGACTGGACCAAATTTTGGTTGGGGCTGACTCGATTGAATTCGACCAAATTTCAGTTAAGGCCGATGTGGGTGAATACGATCAAATTCTGATCGCGATCGACTTGTCTGAACACAACCAAATTTTTTGGGCTAGGGCCGACTCAGTCAAATTTGACCAAGGCTGACTCGACTAAATTCAACCAAATTTCAATTAGGGCCAACGCGGGTGAATATGACTAAATTTCGGTCACGACCGAATTTTTTGAGTTCGACCAAACTTTTTGTGCTTAAGCCGACTCGGTCAAATTTTGATCGGGGTTGACTCTACTGAATTCGGCTGAATAAGGTCAAATTTCGTGCAAGATCGACTCCGACGAATACGACCAAGTTTGGGTTGTGTCTACTCTGCCGAATACGAGCAAATTTGGGCTAATCCATCTTGACCTTTTGTCTAATCGAACTAAAATTTTATATTACAAATTTGGATTGGATTTTTTTTATTATCCATATATGAGAATCTGGATTTAGAGAATGAATTTCCAATCTATAAAATATATAAAATGTAGATCAAATTAAAATTCAGTTCTAATAAAATAAATTCTAAATGAATATAATTTTTAATAAAATGAATCTTAAATAGATTGGATCACAACAAAAGTGAATCAGATCAAAAAATTGGATTTTTGGCCCGTCCCTACGTTCAACTCCTTAGGAATATTAGAGAAATGATGGGAAACTTTAGCAACCATTTTGCTATTTAGTTGTTAAATGGAAATTAAAAAATCATTTTCAAATATATAATCTCTATTTTGTTTGGAAATTTTAGGGTAAAGGGTAACGTAATTATGATTGTATTAAGGGAAGTCTTATATTTAAGATATGTTTGGGAAACATTTCCAACAAAAAAAAAAGAAAAAGGAAAATTACTTTTTTATAGACAAAGTGATATATATAACTTATGCATGAACTAAAAAATAAATTTGAATAAATTAATTAAAATAATTTTATAAATTAATTTATTCATAAACTAATTTTAGCTTATGAATAAACTCCTTTTTTGTAAAAAGCAGTTAGGAAATACTTTATTTAAACAATTTTATTGTATTAATATTTTGAACCACTCACTAAAAATATTATGTATATTATGACCATTTTATTGTGGTATTTGTTTAATGTTATTGTTGTGGTCTTAATATTTTGAATCTTTGTCTTTGAAGAGGAATGTAAAAATTTTTGTTGAGATTCTGAAAATATATGTTGTCATTACAACTCCACTCTGATGGAGAACTTCCTCAAAGGTTACTGGAGCCACCAGGAGATTATCATCTTTTGAAAATATCTGCCCTCAACCTGATCCAGTTATTCTTTTTAGCAGCAAGATTTAAGGGATCAAGAATATGATTACTGTGCTGTTGTAGGGTAATGCAACTATGAATTGTTCATACCAAGACAAGGTCAATTAATACTATATTGAGAACATTCTGAGCTATTCATTAATTAATTTTTTTCAATTTTATATAGATAGAGACCTTGGAAAGGAAACATTATTGTCTTTCTCTTTGTTTTTTTTTTTTCTTCAATTTTGAACAGTTTTGTAGAACAAAAAGTGAATATTGTAAAGTAAGAATGTAACATAAGTATGTTGTCATGGAAATGGCTAGGGAAGAGAGAGAGAAAGTTTTAGTCGTACAGTGAGACTGATGTTAAAGGATTGCTTTTTGACCAAGAGAAGTTGATGTTAAAACTGTGTGATAATTCTACGTACAATCATTATGGTGACCCATTCCTAATGATTTCAAAGGACCATAGTAAGAGATAACTTTGGTATGTAGAAGTGAATTATTTTCAGGCAATTCTGTAAACACCATTGTAGAAGTCTTAAATTCCTTCACGTTTTCTTTTATCCTACATCTTCTACACTATTGATACTCAAAGAGTGTAATGTCACTGTAATTTTTTTTTACAAGGCTTAAATATTTGGTCATTATTTTGGTTGTTTATTCAATTTGATCATCATTTTTGTTTTACATTCAATTAAATCCTTATTTTCATCAAATTTGGATTAATTTGGTCCGTCATTTTGACTAACGGTATTTAAATAGTTAACGTTTTTGAACAGTGCATGTCACGTGTTAGTTTCGGTTAAAAAAATTTAAAAATCATAAGCTGACATGTGACATGCACTATTCAAAAACATTAATTATTTAAACATTATTAGTAAAAAGGACTAAATTGAGCAAAATTTAATGAAAATGAAAATATAATTGAAAGCAACACAAAAATAATGACTAAATTGAATAAACACAACGAAAATATGGATAAATGTGTATTTAAACCTTTTTATAAAGAATTTTATACAGTTCACTTTTACACAAATTTTATAATATATGTTTTGTGCAAGTTGAAACTTATTGAATAATGATATTTTGACCCACTTTTTTTTATCTACTTTTAACTTACCACTTCAATTACTCTTCAACTATCTATTTTTATTTTTGTAGTAGCGTGATATGATACTATAATGATGATTGGAATGATGAGTTAAAAGTAGGTTAAAAAAAATTGATCAAACTATTATTATCCGAAACTAAACTTATTTAATATTCTATAACGGTTAGACTATCTGGATCATAGTAGAGACAAAAATAGGCGAAGGACCTTTTTTAAAGAGCTAAAGAAGAAAATATATAAATAGTGTGAAAAAATATTTTAGTTTGTGATACCTCTTATATATAGCCTTTTACTCAAGGAAACATTGAGAAAATTTTATTTCAAAATAATTCTTAATTAAAAAAAACGGAAAATATAATTTCTTTCTTTACTTTTATTTTTGTTCAAAAGTTGAAATAAAGTACTTCATGTAAAATAAGTTTTTGGTGTAATCCTGATCCATTTATCATTGCGATATATGCAAAATTAGTGTGGAAAATCGCAAATGACCAAAAGGAGCGACTCATTTTATAAGTGCACACGGCATCACTTATAGAGGAGAGAAATATTTAAAACAGAAATAGCTTTTGTTTACCCATTTGGTTTGGGCAAAAGGTTAGGTTTATAATGTGCAAGTTTTTATTTTATTACGGCTTTTCACATAAATCGTGGTCTCAATAAGTTGATTTCATAATAGTCATAATAAAAGTTGTGTGGTATAGCAACAAAATACTTGGAAAATGAAAACTCGTGTGCATCGGGAAGGACTTTCAATTGAAATTCATTACTTGAGTATACGTTTTTGGTTGCATGGAAGTCGTGATCTATTCATACAACGGTCCACCTAACCACAAAATTAATTTTGTGACACCTAACTCTTGGGTGCATCTATATATGAACTTTTCCATAAATATTTATCGAAAAACATAATAATTATAAGAAGAAAAATAATAATTAGCTTTTTAAGTTAATAGTGACTTATATAAACTAAAAGTAATAATATTATATCTTCTTTTTCAAATCGAATAATTATAAAAATTTAAATTTTACTTTTTTACTTGTTTTCATCCAACAATCTCTATTTTGTCATTTTTTTTCTTTTCCGCCTTACATACTTTCTGGTCCGCTTCAACTTTTTAACGAGCTTTAAGTTGTTTTCCCTATATTTATATCAGAAATAATAAAGAAAAATATTTGAAATGATAAAAAAATGGTTTTTTAATATATATATATATATATATATATATATATATATATAAATATAAAAAAAAAATTAGTCATGTTGCATGTTCACTTTTCAAAATTTTAAGTCTTATAATACAAAAATAATAAATAATTGTTCTGTAACTGTGTTGTATGAGTATCACACATCCTTATTTTAAAAAGAAAAAAAAATAACAAAGTAGAAGTTGTGTCCAATTATCACAACATCCATATAATCAAAAACTTGTACTCACGTTACGACGTTCAATTAAAAATTAAAAATTGAAAATTGAAAATTTTCTCCTATAGTTACAACTTCATTGAGTTGTGTATGCCCACGACTTTAAAAGAAAGTCGTAGTACACAATGTTTTATTTTATGAGCATGTTTAACATACAACTTCTATTATAACTATTATGAAGTCGCTTAATTCCTGACCACAACTTACACCAAAATTCATAATAAAATAAAACTTGTCTATTATGCTAGTTTATCCATGTAAGTGTACCAGATGAGTAAAAATACCAACATGAATAAGTATAGCGTATGAATGTTAGAAGATTATGAGATTGAAAGTTTCGTAGAAGTCACAACATATAGGTGCAATCAAGATCAGCCAGGTTATGAAGATTTTAGGAACAATGAAATGTGAGCCGGGATATCAACGGGCCGGTACGGGGACGGATTTCACTATCTCATACCATCTCCGTAGAAAAAATTCATCTTCATTCTCATACCCAAATTCAACGGGTATTAAATTTTTGTCTCATCCCCATCCCCACCGGGTAACGGGTATAATCTCGTACCCATACCCGTACCCGTTTTCTTACTACTTCAATATTAATTTTAATTAGTTTTTATAAAATAATAAAAAATTATGGTAAAGGAAATATAATATTATCAAATATTCAATATTAGGAGGATGATTGTTTCTTCGATATCAAATACTTTGAAATAAATTATAATTGTTTACATTTTACATTAGAATATACCAAACAAAATTTGATGAGAACCAAAACATTTATTAAATTTGCAAACTACACACATAAATGAAACCTAGTTGACAAAATTTAAAAATATTTTAAAAAAAATATAAAAGGAAAACAAATATTCAAATTAAAATATATTTTAAATGTTTTTTACTTTAATTTTTTAAATTCTAATTAAAAATGACGCAAAGAACAAATAATAAACATAATAATAAAGTTTTGACATAGATCTTGTGTAAGGACCACTTTATTCCTTACCTTTAATTTAAGGGCTGCCCCAAACGGTTGGGCCTAAGGGCCGACCCAATAAGGAAAAAGGAGACCCTAAGTCTGCTCTCACATCTCCATTCCCTTACTCCTCAGTTTTCTTTCGCAGCCGTCAACTCTCTCTCTCTCTCTCTCAATAGGAACCTCTGCTAGGGTTTTGAAACCTATTTGATTTCCAAGAGAGTTTCCCTCTTCCACCTCCCAGCATCTACGCTCTAAACCGTGGTGCTCGTAGTCTAAGAGTCGAGTTTCTCCGCTACCCCTTTCCAGGTAAGGGAAGCTAGGACCTTCGTTTGCTTGTGTTTTCCGCTGTCTTGACGATTATTTCGCGTCTGTATTGATTGGTGGTTGTTGTGCACGATTTGGATTGAGTTAAGTATGTTCTGGTTTGTGGTTTTGGCTACTGCACGAGAAAATAGTGGCGAGTGCTGGTTTTCTCGCCTAAGCGAGCTAGTCTCGCCTAAGCGAGCTTATCAAAAGCTTGCCCCACTCGAATTGTCGCCTAGGCGATTTGAGTTCTTTTTGAGCGAGGGGTGTTCTCGCTTGGGCGAGAGGGGACTCGCCTGAGCGAGACCTCGCAGAGTTCCATCTCCCCTCGTCGTGCCCTCGCCTAGGCGATATGGGATTCGCCTGAGCGAGAAGGTTCCCCTCGCCTGGGCGAGCCTCGCCAACTTGAGCGAGATTTTGATGTGGTGGTTGAATGGCTCGCTGGTGCGTGGTTTCCTTGCATGATTTAAATACTTTACTAGAAGGATTGCTTGATGATGGTATGTTTAATATGTACATTTGAAATGGAGATGGTATGTTAATTTAATGGGTATGAATTGGAAAGCATGAATTGTATGATTTGTTGTTTATGCATGATATTAATGTTATGGGAAATTCTTGATTGGTGGGTGGAACATGTATAAAGTATGGGTAGGGCATAATTCCATGACTTTTGTAGTGAGAGATCTTGGTGGCGCCTCATTTGTTGGATGTAATTCCATGGGCCCTCTTAAGGGGAGTTCCTGGTGGTGCCTAGACAAAAGGACGTAATTCCACGAGGGGTCGTGGTGGTGCCTCAGGGCCAGGGCGTAATTCCACGAAGGCCACGTGGTGGTGCCTCTTGTAAGGGTATAATTCCGTGAAGGCCTCGCGGTGACGCCTCACTGCTAGGACATAATTCCACTGCCACGTGGTGGCGCCTCATTATGCGTATCCGGATAGTCAGGTCTTTGGGGTTTTAAATGATTTTGGTAATCTACGTGTGAATGTCTACTATCCATGTTTGACTCTAAGATTTGCATGTTGACTATTGTGATATAAGGTCTCTTTATACTAGCTTACCCTGTTTGTTTGTTTGGATTGTCTTTTATGTGGCTCTTCTCTTATTGCGATGATTATCAATCCTATTGATGTGAGCAGATAGGAGAACATCTGGCAGTGGTAATGGTGAGAGAGATGGTACCGCTTGATGGACTGGACGGGCATTAGGCCCACCGCTGAAGATTGTATTATTGCTATGTTTGCTTACCTGTATAAGGCTCGTACTGTTAGTTCTCTAGTGTTTTGTTTTAGGCCGTGTGGGGTCTCTTTTATATTTTTTGGACATGTTGGGGTACGAGGTACTTCATTATTCCAAACCTTCGTACCCTTTGGATGTTATGCATGTGGCGTTTTAGTTAATGGGCTTCAGCTATTTAATTGGGACGTTACATCTTGTATCTTTTGAACTCTAATATATGTTGGATAGTGATAAAACATCCATGGCAATTACATTTAATTTTTATATTATAGTAAATAAAAGTTATTTATACAGTTATAGTAAAAAAATTATAGTATGATTGATAATAAGTTAGAAAATAAATTAGATCAAATATATCGAAATAATATTTTACATGATGAACATAAACAACAAGTAAAAATATTAAAAAATTAATAAATGTGTGTCTGAAAACAATTTGAAAGACTATTGAAAGAAATCGCACAAAGGAAAACAAATGTATAATTAAGAATATGATAAGATGAAAAATACCTTAGAGATCTAAGAAAACTTTTTAAATATCTATATATATACTCAATGGTTGAGAAATAACGAAAATTATTTTAGCGAAACAAAAGAGTTCTTTAAATGAAACAAAAATTAATAATAATAAGTAAAAAAAAAATTATATTACCTACTAAATGAAAGGTTTATGCTATTAAATACTTAAATTGAGAGTATTAAACATATTCATGTGAAAGAAAAATTTACAATAAATAAAAAATATTAAAAAAATATTAGAAATATTCAAATATGAGACATAAAAAGTTTTTAATTGACATACATCATTTTAACATAATTATATAAAGGTTATAATAAGATGAAAAATATATTGGAGATGCGAATGCGTTTCATAACAAACCAAATAATTAGAAGAAATAATATATATATATATATATATATATATAGTTACCTAATTAATTGTAAATATTATAATAATTTAAACAAGGACGGAGATATGACGGAGACGAGTATTAGCAGAGATATGTACATCCCCTTACCCATCCCCGTACCCAATTGAAAAAGTCGGGGATTTCCCATACCCATACCCATAATCAGTCAATGCGGGGATTCCTCGTCAAAACGGGGACGAGTTCGGGCAACCCACGGGGACGAGTGTATTTGCCATCTTTAAGTGTGAGGTTAATAGCATAGATAAAGATATTATATATCTTCTAGTATTATTTATATTGATAGAGATATCACATATTTGATTCTCTTTTATTATTATCAAATATTCTATTTTATTAGGTTTTACTTTTTCCTTTACATGATAGAACATTGTACTCTATATATTGAACAATGTTTTAATAAATCAGTTAGCAAGCTCTCATTGAGTTGTTTTCATCAAATACCTCTTGTTAATATTTTTCCTTCTCATGGCTTATACATATTTAATATGGTATTAAAGCTAAATCGCCTTCCGCATTTTCTCTTTTCTTGTTGATTTCGTACCATGGCAAAAAATTTCTCTTTGATTCTTCAACAAGAACGTGAATTTAAGGCTACTTTTAATTCTACTTCTCAAGAGTCTATTACCAATCTTGCCTTTCACGAAGGACATGGGCAACATTTTCGCGGTGGTCTCTTTAGAATCATGGACGGGGACACTTTGCTCGGTTTGGTGGTCGCAATCCCCAAGTATTATGACCATTGTCACCGAACCAATCACACCTCTGGTAACTGTTGGATTAAGCATGACCTGCCTCAAGGCTATCACCAAAACACCAAAGTCCATCCTCCTTCTTCCACGCTTTATGCTAGTATGGTTGATACCGCCTCATCTCCTGCCGATCTTTGTGCCAGGAAAGATGACAAAAAAGCTCAGTTTGGTTTCTCTAGAGAGTAGTATGAAGCTCTTCTCGCCTTGATCCAGCCGTCTCAAAATGATTCTTCTCCCACAATTGTTGTTCATCAATGTAGTACCAAGCCCACAAGTTTTGTTTATCCCTTTTCTTCTTGGATTTTAGAGAGTGGTGCTACTGACCATATTTGTCCTTTTAAATCATTATTTCAAAATCTCAAACCTATTTCTCCTATTTTTATACAATTACCCAACCAAAATTTTGTCATTGCTAAATTCTTGGGTACCATTATCTTAGGCAATCTTATCCTTTATAACACCCTTTTTGTTCCTGAATTTTATGTTCAACTCATTCTTATTCCTAAATTGCTTAATTCTACTAATTGTTTTATGGTTTTCTCCCAAAATACTTGTCTTATTGTGCAGCCTGATACCTTCTAGACTATTGGAATAGCTAGGAAACATCAAGGCAAGTTTTATCTCTTAGATAGTTCTCAAAACAGACGTAACTTGAGTATATCTGACACAAATATTTCCTTACCACATTTGCTCTCATTAATAATGCTAATCCTTATAACTTGTGGCATATGAAACTAGGTCATCCATCTGATAACATTTTAAAGCTTCTTGCTTTTGATCATTTTGATATTTTTTTCTCCTTCTACTATTGCTTGTGATGCTTGTGCTTTTACCAAACAAAAACGTCTGAAATATTCTTCAAGCACTAGGAAATCTCTTCAATTTTCTGAAGTTATCCATGTTGATAATTGGGGCCCGATTTCTATCTCATTCATTATTGGATACAAGTATTTTTTTTTTAACTATAGTTGATGACTATAGCAGATTTACTTGGATTCTTTTTCTTAAAAATAAAACTGAAGTCAGACTTCTTCTTCAAGATTTAATTACTTTAACAGAAAATCAGTTTTCTTGCAAGCTTAAGAAAATATGTTTTGATAATGGAAAGAGTTTCTTTTTAATGATTTATATAATAATAAGGGTATTTCTCATGAAACTTCTTGTGTCGCAACTCCTCAACAAAACGAGATTGTTGAAAGGAAGCATCAACATCTTCTTAATGTGTGTCGTGCTCTTTTTTTTCAAGTAAAAATACCAAATATTTTTTGGTCTTATTCGCTTAAATTGATTGTTCATCTCATTAATAGGTTACCCACCCATTTTCTCAATAATTGATCTCCTTATGAATTGGTTTGGTCCATTAAACCTGATTTTTCTAATCTAAATGTTTTTTGTTGTTTGGCTTATGCCAGTTCCGCCATTACTGGAAGAAATAAATTGGATTCCCGAAGCTTAAAATGTGTTTTTCTTGGTTATAAATCTAGAACAAAAGGATATGTTTTGTATGATCTTTACTCCAAGTCTATTTTTGTGACTAGGAATGTTATTTTTAATGAAAATATTTTTCCTTAGTCATACTCTTTGCCATTTGATAACTCTATTACTGCAATTGATGATTCTCATTCTTGTGATATTAACATGTATGATTTTCCCACTTTACATGTTTCACATGCCACTGACCTTACTATGGAACATGTTCCTAGTCTTGTTTCTGATAATGTTGAAGCTATTGATCCTGATCTTAGAACTTCTTATAGAGTAAAAAACAAGCCTCGAAACTTAGATCAATATTATTGTGGTGTTGCTTCCACTTCATGCTCTACTTTTTCCACACCTTATCCAATGCATTTATTTATTTCTTATGATAATTGTTCTCCTGACCATACTACCTTTAGTCATAATATTTCTGCCCAAGCTGAACCTTTCTCCTTCAAAGAAGCTGCTCAACATGACTACTAGAAACAGGTTATGGATGTTGACGTTATATGCTCTTGACAAAAACCAGACTTGGACTTTAGTTCCTCCTCCTTCTAGCATCAAGCCAATTGGTTGTCGCTAGGTTTACAAACTCAAACATAAATCAGATGGCATAGTTGATAGGTTTAAAGCACAATTAGTGGCTAAGGGTTTTACTCAAACTGAGGGGCTTGATTATTTCGAAACCTTCTCCCCTATTGTCAAACTTACTACTGTACACATCCTCCATGGAGATTTACATGAAGAGATCTATATGAAGCCTCCACCTGGTCTTTCTCTTCCTCAGCCAAATCCTGTTTGTAAGCTTAACAAGTCTTTATATGGTTTAAAACAAGCCAGACACAATTGGGATCTACTTCTTCTTGGCTACACACAAAGCTCTACTGAGCACTCTCTATTTGTGAAGAAATTTGCCTCTGATATTACTGTTTGATTAGTTTATGTCGATGATATGGTTCTCAGTGTTAATAACATCGCTGAAATTAATGATGTAAAAGTTCATCTTCATTCTAGATTTCATATTAAAGATCTCGACCCTCTCAAATATTTTTTGGGCCTAGAAGTTACTCGTTCTCTTGATGGATTAGTTTTGAACCAAAGAAAATATTGTTTGGAACTCATTTCAGAGTCAGGGATGCTTGGATGTAAACATGCACCAATATCATTTGATCCTTCTATCAAACTTCATGTCGACGAGGGAGCTCTTCTACCAGATCCTTCTTCTTTTCGGCGTTTGATTGGACGATTACTTTACTTGACAAACACCAGGCCTGATATTAGTTTTTCTATCCAACAACTCAACCAATTTGTTTCTTCTCCACGTGAACCACATATGCAGCAGGCATTATGGATCATTTGATACTTAAAACATGCTCCTAGCTATGGCCTTTTGTATAAATCCAACACCTCTGTTAAAATTCAAGCGTTTTTTTATTTTGATTGGGCAACATGTGCCACTACTCGACGCTATGTTTCTGGATATTGTGTTTTCTTAGGCACCTCTTTGGTTGCTTGGAATTCTAAGAAACAAACCACTATTTCACGATCTTCTAAGGCTGAGTATCGCGCCTTGGCATCCCTGGCATGTGAACTACAATGGATTCAATACCTTCTTCAAGATTTGTATTTTTTTCGTTCCCACTTCTTACACTGCCTTTTCTGACAACAATTCCACTATTCACATCGCCAAGAATCTCACTTTTCATGAGAGAACCGAGCATATAGAAATTTATTGTCATATTATTCGACAAAAGCTTGTTGATGGCCTTATTCACCTTCTCCATGTTCCTTCTACACGTCAACTTGCTGATATGTTTACTAAGTCATTACATCCTTTTGTTTTCCAAGTTACTACTTCCAAGTTGGGACTTTACAATCTTCATAGGGGTGATAAAGATATTATATATCTTCTGCTATTATTTATAATGATAAAGATATCATATATTTGATTCTATTTTATTATTATCAAATATTTTTGTTTTATTAGGTTTTACTTTTCCCTTTATATGATGGGACATTGTACTATATATATTGAACAATGTTCTAATAAATCAGTTAGCAAGCTCTCATTGAATTGTTTTCATCAAATACCTCTTGTTAATATTTTTCCTTCTCATGGCTTATACATATTTAATAGAAGGTAAAATAAAACAAGAAAAAGGACGAGTAGGCTTGTGGTGAAAGTATGCAGTTTGGACTTATTAGAAGTTTATTATTTTAAAAATATTAACTATTGTGTAAGCATTATAAATAAGACATGGTAAAAACTTTGAAAATTCAGTAATACATTTATAAAATACTCTTTTACGTAAACATACCTCAATACAATGACAATGGAAATGAATATTGTAAAGTATTTTCTTAACCCTCTATCCATTCTTATTTTTTAGGGTTTTCTCTTTTCCTTTAATCTCTTTAATTCACCGCTTCTTTTTATTCATACATTACTTGAAAGTTCATCACAAAATTGAAAACGATAAAATGTGCTTATTATCTGTTTCAGATATAGGGACCTAGCACCTATCTAAAACACTCAATTTGTCTTGGCTCTCTCTTCTTTGTAACTTTGTTTGTTGGGTCTCATTTCTATCTCTCGTTCGGTTGTCCAGACGATTGGGGTACCTGTCGATAAAACTTCGATGCTTAAGTCAGTTCAAGTCCGTTCGGGTGAAAGTCATTAGTGTTGTAATAAATGTGAAGTAAAAGTCCTTACCAACTTACCTTGGGCTCCTATCTATAGTTTTTTATATGGGTCTGTGATTAAGATTTTCTTAATCATGACCGAATTTCTTTTTAAACTTGATTATTGACTTGTTTTACTTTAATCTTTATGTTTTACCTTTTGGTCTATCCGGTTGACCGATCGGCCATGTTGTTGTCCCTTCATAGTTGGACTTGAATGACAAATCATGACCTCTGTTCGTCGACACTTACCTTGAGGAGGGTCTTAGTGTGATATATAATATTATTTAACATTCATATTGGATTGAATATTTATTAGAGTAGGAAAAACTATAACTAATAATCAAAACGTAACTCTTTAAAGATGTAGTAGTTCAAGCATACTTGGTCGATCTGACCTGACGTATGTTATGGGACAATTAATACACATAAGTAATTACTATCAATATTTTGATTCGGTCCATTTGGCTTATGCCACATGATATTTGTGTAACCCAGAATAATCTTATCCTGAATATTTATCTCATAGGGAATTGAACATATGACATTAGCTTTGATATCACTTGTTGGAATAGTTTGCTTTACTAGACCTTGAACTTTTTTTCTCACAGAACTAGACTAAATTGTCTAATAACAAACAAATCACAAATCAAGTAACACACGAATTTTAAGTTGATTGACCCTTAAATGTTGGGTTATGTCTAGTTAAGACGTTTCACTGTATAAGAAGAACAAATACAAAATGAGTGAGTACACCACTAGGGATGGCAATAGGGCAGGACGAGGACAACTTTCATTATCCCATACCTATCTCTAAAGAAAAAAATTCATCCACATTCACACACTCATACCCAAACCCAATGGGTATAACACTTTTATGACATACCCAATGGCTCTTGGTTAGATAGGGAGAGCCACCATTAAGGTTTGGTCTCTCTTAAGCATTTGGGGTGTTCCTGGGAGGATTCCAGGTCTGTAAGAAAGGTTCTTGTTATGTTGTGTGAAGTTCTTGTGGGATTCAAGAATCTTGGTGAGTTGTTTTGATTTTTGAAAGGGTAATCTTGTATGGATTTTATAAAAATTTTGAAATAATGGAAATTTGGGCTCAAGTTGCCTTGACTAACTGGATGTAGCTTAGCTACGAGTGAACCAATATAAAACATATGCTTGCATTGGTTTATCTTTTGATCTTAATTTGTTCGTTGTTAAAATCACCAAGAAAATCAATTTAATCAATCTTTCTTTGTTAGTTTGACATGTTAGTATAATTAGTTGATAAAGCATTGCTTTTGCTATTAATTGGAATTAATCTTGATTGGTAAATTAATTAGATTCAAAGTCTTGTGTTAATGATTTTTCTATAGAGTTACTGTCACTATTTCAATTTTTTGATCATGTTTTTCAATATGTTGAATTTTTTTTATTTCTTTGTACACTCATTGTTAGTATTTTGAATCTGTTGGCTATGTTTTTTAATCGGTTAAAATGTGTGTTTCATAACTAATAGATTGTTGAAAACTTGGTCAAACAAATTTAAATAGAAGTTTTTCAAAAGTATAAAAGGTGATCTAATTTTTAGAAAGAGGTAATTCAACTCCTCCTCCTTCTTGGCTAAACACTTCTTTTACATCTTACAATTAAATGCTTACAAAAAATCTTATAATGAGCATAAGATAAATCAAAAAATATTGATCACGATCATCAAAAAAAAAAACATATAATAGAAAAATCTACCTTTGGTAGAAATTGATGATGAACCTTGTACATTTGAAAGAATAAAGTAAAAAGGTGCATGAGAGGTAAATACACTCTTGCTAAATTTTGGCAAGTTTACAACCACAATAGTCATAATTATAATTGGCGTGTAACTTGCCTAAAACTCCAATGAGACTAAGTAGTTTATCATGCGAGAAGAAACATAATCAAGGAACGAATGTCATAAATAGTAGCTAAATGATGCATAATTAAATGAAAAGATAATAAATCAACATGGAGGTTTCAGTAGTTGAAACCTTCAGGTCATCCCAATATATGAAGTCCTCTTGTTTGTGGCATGTCCTAATCAACCTCTCAAATTGAAGATTGGTTGAAGAAAATAAAATTGAGTGACCATACTCACGTATTTGACCAACATAAACAGTATTTAAAGAGATATTAGGAATATAGTAAACATTTGATAGAGACAAAGTAATGTGGAGATAGGTCTAATATCTGCTAACGACATTGAAGAGTCATCAATAGTAAAAAAATATAAGTGGGATGAAATTTGAGAACACAAAAAAAGTTAAGATTATATGACATGTGATGTGAGTCACCTGAGTCAAGGATCCATAAGGAATGATATTTACATTGCAAATTAGTGGAAGACAAATCTTTCAAGGATTAGGTAAACATGACATGTGACTTAGTAGGAAGAAACTTTAGAAATTGTTCCATAAGATCAAATACACTAATGAAATGAAAATAACCTTCCTTTTCACCAACTACATTTAATTATACAACAAAATAAATAAGTAAAAAAATTAGAAATAACATAATAAAGTAAATGAAGATGGGTAATTATGCATAATGGAATAAATAAGGCACAAATTGAGTTGGATTACAAATATGGTCAGAAACTCAATTGGAAAATAATTTACCCATTAAGATTGCATGGTGCTACAAGAACTCTCAGCAAATTGTTAGTTTTGAAATGGTTGAAATTCCAAGAAGGGCGGGGGTTGAATTGGCTAGTTAAAAATTTAGGCTATCTTTAAAAGCTAAAAATCACCTTTAATTGAATCAATTTGATCACCAAGTTAGGATGCATAAACCAATAGACAGTATACTTTCAATCGGTCATAAATAGAGTTAATCGATTGATTTTACTAAATAGATTTTGTACTAGTATAATCAACCGATTGAAATAGAAAAATAGTCGACTGAAATATTGGGAAAAATGCAGAAATGCAGATTCGAGATTTGAACCAAGAATAATGCACAAGAATGATCAAGACAGGTTTTAATTGATTATGCAAACATGCTCAATGCTGCAAATGTCATCAAAACACACAAGAATATGAAAAAGATGATTTAAACTCAAGTTCTTTAAACTTTAAATGATTATGCAAAATAGAAGGGTTAGAGAAAAGATTGGATCACAAGATATTTATACTGGTTCACTCAAACTTGAGCTGCATCTAGTTTGTCAAGGCAACCTGAGCTTGACTTTGCACTATTTCAAAAGATTTACAAAGTTTCCACTCTTACACTTTCAAAATAAGTAAAAACCACAACAAGACTCTTGAATCATACAAGAATCATGCCAACACAACAAGAACCCTCTTGTAGACCTGGAAAACCACCAGGCACACACACAAAGCTTAAGAAAGATCAAACCTCAATATTAGCACAACCTTACCTACCACAAACCACCTTATCCAAGCTTCAAACACAAGCCAAAAGCTCCAAGAATTGATCCAAGATCAATCTTCATCCGCTGCAGTCTGAATGATCACAAAAGAGAGAGATTTCCAAGGTTTCCATAACAGTTTCACACTAAAAAATGATCAACTTACCACTCTTTCGAAAATCACAACACTTATAGTCAAATTGTTACGAAATTCAACAGGTTGATTTCCAAATCAATTGGTTGATTTCACTTGACTTAAGTGAAATCAGTCGATTAAAAAATAAATCAATTGATTGAATAGGTCACAGTTTAAGACTACTGCACCCAACCTTTTAACCTGTTGAAAAACCATTCAACAGATTAAAAAACACGACAAAGACCAAATACATCAAATTAATGCTACAAGGTCTACAATGTGAATATAAACATCAAGTACTCTTTCTTAATGATTTATCCATGTGGAGAACACACGTTCCAAACTTGATCAACATGAATACCATCAAATCATGAATACCATCAAATCTCTTTATCTTCATCAATGTAGGCTTGATTCCAATGATAATGGCTTCTAAGTAGTTCAAAAAACTTCATCAAATCTTCATGAGACACACCACCTTGGCTTCACATGTCAACACAAATAACCAAGCTTTAAATATCATGTTAGATTTCAACTTAAAATCAATTGACATTAAGTGAAGTTATCCATAAGATATATAAGATGCAATCAAATACTTAAGATAGGCGATATGAGACTTCCCAATACTCCCTCTCTATGCATTGCACTAGGTAATTATCAAGATGAATTACAAACTTTGATATCATGATAAAAATAAAACAAAGGATGAAGATTCATGCAAAAGAAAAGGAATAAAATTTCTAATATTAGATCTGTTGAATATGTAAAACACAACAAAAATATAAAATAAAAACTAAATTATCCTTTATATAAAACACAACTTTGCTTAATTGTCAGTCACATGCTATTTTATTATTTTATAATTGGCATAAATAGACATTTGGTCTCTATTTTCGTTATTTTATTCAATTTGGTTCTCATTTTGGTTTTGTGTCAACTAGATCCTCATTTTTTTGTCAAATTTTGGTCAATTTGGTTCGTTTTACTAATAGTGTTGAAATAATTAACGGTTTTGAACAGTACATGTCGTGTGTCAGCTCCTGGTTTTTTTTATTTTTTTATAATTTTTTAAATTTTTTATAATTTTTTAATTTTAAAAAAATTGTTCATGTATCAATATAGTGTCACATGTCAGCTTGTGGTTGTCTTGTATTTTTTGCTCAATTTAGTTTCTATAATCGTTATTTTTTTTCAATTTAATCCCTATATTCGTTATTTTTGTCCATTATCGTCACAATTTTGATTAAAATGAATCAATTTTGTGTCTTTCATATTATACCAAATTTAATATCTTTTATAAAAATTATACAAATATTTTTTCTAAAATTAATATTTTTATTAATTATTTTTGAAATTCAATTATAAATTATTAAATTTAATTATAAATTGAATAAAATTCTTATATTTAATTGTTAAATAAAATATAATTATTTAAAATATTATAAGAATATAAATATTAAATATTTTTCTAATATTTATATTTTAAAATACCGATACTTTAAAAATTGATATTTAAAAATATTTCAAATATTAGAAATATTTTAGAAAAGTAAACTAATATTTATAAAATTAACATTTAAATATAAAAAATAGATTTTAATTTAATATCTAAAATGCAATAAAAATATTAAATATTTTATATTTAAATTTCAATTTTCCAAATGTTAATTTATATTTTTAAAACATTTAATAATTATATTTTAATAATATTTTAAATAATTATATTCTATTTAACAATTGAATTTAAGAATTATATTCAATTTATAATTAAATATAATAATTTATAATTGAATTTCAAAAATAACTAATAATAATATCAATTTGAAATATATATATATATATATATATATATAATATTTATAAAAAATTAAATTTGGTCTCAACTTGAATGAGACAAAATTGTTTCATTTTAACAAAAATTGAAACTAAATTAAACAAAAAAAAACATGGAAATGGATTGAACAAAATTAATGACTATCGAGACTAAATTGAACAAAAATAAATAATACAACCACAAACTGACATGTAGTACTGACATTGACACGTGACACAATTGTGACTTGATATGTGGATAATTTTTTGGAAATTAAAAAAGTTTATAAAAAAAATTTAAAAAAATAAAAATAAAAATAAAACCAGGAGCTGAAAAGGTTCAAAATCGTGAACTATTGAAACACCATTAGTAAAAATGATCAAATTGACCAAAATTTAATAAATGAAGACCTAATTAAATACAAAAGAAAAATGATGACCAAATTAAATAAAAACAAGAGAAACAGGGACCAAATGTATATTTAAGCCTTTATAATTTTATATTATTATAACTTAATAACTTTATAACTTTATAACATTATAATTTTATAATTTTATAGTTTTATAATTTTATAATTTTATAAATTTTATTAAAGACTCAATCGAAATTTCTCGACACGTATATTCATATAAGTAATAACTAAAGTATCGTGTATACTTTTAGACTTATCTTAATTCAGTTTCCATACTTGGCTTGTGACGAGTTTTCCTTTCCTCACTTGGAGCTTTTTTGCGCTTGAAGATAAGGAAATAATTAACTTAATTCAGCTATATGTGACTTCATTCAGCTAACTAGTTAAAGTTGGTTACTTGGTGATTTAGCTATCAATCAATATACTTGGAACGGTTGTTACCGAGAAATATATATATATATATATATA